>OIYS01000200.1_pt1 | contig 43871 bp, 66 predicted proteins | sample 1588271 | NCBI WGS metagenome assembly OIYS01 (sample SAMN03283286) | human gut metagenome | biome: human-associated habitat; material: feces | host: Homo sapiens | place: Peru | collected 2012 | reverse complement strand
TTTTATTTTTCGCACACAAATTGCACACAATTTAATGATTTTGCACACAATTTAGCGTTTTTTTGACTAATTCCAATTGTACAAACCCTTATAAAACAAGCTATTTACCACAGCATTGTTTGTACTTCTTACCAGAGCCACAAGGACAAGGTTCATTTCTACCTATTTTAGCTACTCTTTTTGGAGTTGCTTTTTTTGTTTTACCTTTGTCTTCATTTGTTTGAACTTTTTCCTCTACTTGCTTCCTTTCACTATTTTGTCTTACTTCAGCTTTCAACAAATAAGTAGTTGCTTGATCATCTATTTTAGCAAGTAATTCATCAAATAAAGCATATCCTTCTGTCTTATAAGCCACTAATGGATTATTTTGAGCATAACTTCTTAAATGAATTCCCTCTCTTAAATGTGACATTGTATTAATATGTTCCATCCAATGAGTATCTATAACTCTTAAAACAATTGCTTTTTCAAATTCATCTATAATTTCTTTTGGTATTTTCTTAACTTTATCTTCATATTCTGATAGCAATTTTTGGTAAATATATTCTACTATTTCATCTGAGTTCTTATATTCTATTTCATCAAATATTATTTTATTTTTTATTAAATCATTTATTGATTCTAATATTTCTGATTTATCATTTCTACTTAAAGAATTATCTTCACCTAAATGAGAATATACAACATCTTCAACATAATTTCTAAAAGTTTCAAGTATTAATGGATGAATTGTTTCCATATCTAATATTTGATTTCTTTTTTCATAAATTATTACACGTTGTTCATTTATAACATCATCATACTCAAGTAAAGTTTTTCTCATATCAAAGTTGTTTCCTTCAACTCTTTTTTGAGCAGATTCTATTGAATTAGATAACATTTTATTTCTTATTGAAACATCTTCGCTAAAGCCTACTCTTTGTAGTATTAATTTTGCCCTATCTGTACCAAATCTTACCATTAAGTCATCTTCAAATGATACACAGAATTGACTTTCTCCTGGATCTCCTTGTCTTCCTGAACGACCTCTTAACTGATTATCTATACGTCTAGATTCATGTCTTTCGGTACCTATTACAAATAATCCTCCAAGTGACTTTACCTCATCTGTAAGCTTAATATCTGTACCACGTCCTGCCATATTAGTAGCAATTGTAACAGATCCCTTATCACCAGCATGCGCTATTATTTCAGCTTCACGAGCATGATTTTTAGCATTTAATACCTCATGTGGTATATGAGCCTTCTTTAATCGTTCACTTAATAATTCACTTGTCTCTACTGCTACTGTACCAACTAATATAGGTTGACCAGTTTTATGTCTTTCGATAATTTCATTTACTATTGCTTTATATTTACCTTCTTTTGTAGCAAATAATAAATCTCCATAATCTTTACGAATAACAGGTCTATTTGTAGGAATTGTAATAACATACATATTATATATATCTCTAAACTCTTCTTCCTCTGTCTTAGCAGTACCTGTCATACCAGATAATTTCTTATACATTCTAAATAAATTTTGGAATGTTATTGTAGCTAATGTCTTAGTTTCCTCATTTATTTGTACACCTTCTTTGGCTTCTATTGCTTGATGTAACCCATCTGAATATGTACGGCCTTGCATAAGTCTTCCTGTAAAAGGATCTACTATAATAATTTTTCCATCATTTACTACATAATCAACATCATTTTTCATTGCATAATTAGCTTTTAATGCTTGATTAATAAAATGAACTAAACTAGTATGTTTTATATCATATAAGTTTTCTACACCGAATGCCTTTTCTGCCTTTTCAATACCAAGTTGATCTAATGATACAGCTTTTGTTTTTTCATCATATATATATCCTTCGTTTTCTTTTAAACTCTTAGCAAATTTATCAGTTTGCATATATAAGTTTGCTGATTTCATAAATCCACCAGAAATAATTAATGGAGTTCTTGCTTCATCTATTAATACTGAGTCAACCTCATCTATAATAGCAAAGTTATATGGTCTAGCAACCCTATCATCTGCTTTTACTACCATATTATCTCTTAAATAATCAAATCCAATTTCATTATTTGTAGAATACATAATATCACAATTATAAGCCTCTTTTTTCTCAGATGGAGTAAGTTCTCTATAGTTAACACCAACTGTTAAGCCTAAAAATCTATATATCTCTCCCATCCAGTTAGCATCACGACCTGCTAAATACTCATTTACTGTAATAATGTGAACGCCTTCTCCTGTTAAAGCATTTAAGTAAGCTGGCATAGTTGAAGTTAAAGTTTTACCTTCACCTGTTTTCATTTCAGCTATATTACCGTAATGAATTGCAAGACCACCTATTATTTGTACATAATATGGTTTTTCACCTATAACACGGTAAGCTGCTTCACGTGCGGTTGCAAAAGCTTCAACTTTAATATCTTCTAATGTCTCACCATCAGCCAACCTTTTTTGAAATTCTTTTGTTTTAGCCTTTAACTTTTTATCCGATAACCTTGAGTATTCATCGTCAAGTGCAATTACTTCATCCGCAATTTTTTTGAATTTTTCTAATTCTTTATACTCATGATTAAAAATACTTTTAAATAGTTTCATTTGTCATTCTCCTTTTGTATACATATATATTTTATCAAAAATGAAGCAAAAATAATAGTATAATTTAAAAAATAGGCAGTTATTTGCCTATTTTATTTCCAAAATTCCATAGTTTCCATCTTTTCTTTTATAAATGATGTTAACATCTTTTGTTTCAACATTTTTAAAAACAAAAAATTCGTGTCCTAAAAGTTCCATTTGAAGAATAGCTTCCTCTTCACTCATTGGTTTATCTTCTATAGTTTTTCTTCTTACTATAACATCATCATTTTGTTCTATTTCTTCAAAATTTAAAGCAAAACCCTTAACTATATCTTTGTTAACTTTTTTCTTTAATCTTGTTTTATTTTTTCTAATTTGTCTTTCTATTTTATCTGACACTTTATCAATTGCAGCATATAAATCTTTATGTGATTCTTCGCCTCTTAAAACAAACGAATTACCATTGATAGTTACTTCAACTACTTGGTCATTTCCTCTTAATTTAATAAGGGCAGTTGCTGTTATGTCATCAGGATTCTCAAAATACTTATCCAACCTTCCTATCTTTTCTTCTATGTAACTTTTAATTGAACTAGTTACATCAATCTTTTTTCCATGAATATTAAATTTCATATTATCAATCCTTTCTAAGTTCATTATAACATAAATATTTAAATTTTTAAATGAAAAAAAGTGAAATTTCAAAAAATAAAAACTGCTAAACAAGAGCAGTCTTTATTTCTATTACATTTTTAGCCTGTAATCCCTTATCAGTTCTCACCAAATCGAATTTTACATATTGGCCTTCTACTAAAGTTTTATAGCCTTCAGAAAGAATCGCTGAATAATGTACAAAAATGTCTTCTTTTTCATTGTATTCAATGAATCCAAAGCCTTTTTCATTATTGAACCATTTTACTTTTCCTGTAATCACATCTACATCTCCCTTCTAGTTCTCTTTTACAACTTAAGTATATCATAAAACCAACTACAATTAATTTAACTTCGTTCCCAAAAGTTCGACAATACTTGCGCCCTAATTGACGTACTTTAGGAAAACAACTATATTTTACCACAATGAAACATCAATTTTAAGTAGTTTTGTATGAAGCTTGGAAATATGTGCGTGAAATGAAAAAACGTGCAAAATGGTACTACACAAATACAGCTATAATGTTTTAAATGTGGCAATTCATACATTTTCTATTTAAATTCATCAAGATATATACTAAAATCAAGTTCAGAGGAAGTTAGTTGTATGAAGAATTTTATAATAAACAATTGTATGAGTTATATAAAGAGAAATAATGATTACAATGACATTAAATTAAAAGAAATAGAATATGGACTCGTTGGAATATATCTTACTATTTCTAAAGTAATTATTATATTTGCATTAGCAATATTACTAAATATATTTAAAGAAGTTTTAATATTTATGATATTCTTTAATATCATAAGAACAACAGCTTTTGGCTTACATGCTACAAAAAGTTGGATATGTTTAGTAAGTTCTACGATATCTTTTATTGGTATACCACTTATATGTATATATATAAGTGTTGATAATTATTTAAAAGTTATTATAGGTATAATATGTACTATATTAATATTTAAAAACTCACCTGCAGATACTTACAAAAGACCTATTATAAATAAAAAAAGAAGATTAATATATAAAACACTATCAACAATTATTTCAACTATATATTTTTGTATAGCGATTATCATAAATGATAGTTTTATATCTAATTGTTTAATTTTTTCAATAATTTTAGAATGCTTCTTTATATCTCCATTAATATATAAATTATTTAAGCTACCATATAATAATTATATTTCATATATAGAGAAACATCCATAATTAATAAATAAGGTTTAAACTTTAGTGTTTAAATATAATAGTAGGAAGGAGGATTTGTATGTTTGCAAAATTATTAGCTATGTTAGGATTAGGTGCTGCTAACGCAGGAAGCCAAGCTTGTTTTATGTGGGTTATAGATGAGCCAGAATGTCCAAAAAGTTTAATTAAATAATTTATCCAATAAAAAATCAGATTTTATATATTAATCTGATTTTTTTACATTTTAATTTTTAATACTTGAGTAAATATTTCTTTAGATATTCTTTTTTCATTTTTTAATCTGTTGTTATTGTTAATTATTTCCCTTGTTAAAGGTAACCCATACCCATGTCCATTTTCTTTAGTAGTATAACCTTTTTCTTCTAATTTATCTAGATCAATTTTATGTGCATAATTATTTGATATAGCTATTATTAAATCATTATCGTCTAAATACATTTCGATACAAATGTTTTTATCTTTAAGATTTGTAACTTCATCTATTGCATTATCTACATAAACACCTATTACTGTACATATATCAAGCATAGTAGATTCGTCAATCTTGTTTATAAGATCAACTGTTTTAATACTACTTGAAAAGTCCAAATCATAATGTATTTTTCTTTCATCCATAACAAGTACTTTAGAATATATTAATCCTCTCAGACCTCCAGCTGGTATAACAGCAGTTTTTCTCATTGCTTTATCACTATCTTTATGTTTATTTTCTAAAATTTTATCTATATAAGAAATTATTTTTTTATCTTCTTTTGGAAGCATATTTCTTATTGTTAATAATTGATTTTTATTTTCATGATTAGACACTCTATACTTATTTAAAATATCTTCATACTCTTTTAAACTATTTAATGTTGTGCTATATTTATTGTTTACCTCAACATAACTATTTTTAGTTTTCAAAGAATATACAACTATGCCAAAGCAACCTAATGTCATAAAAGCATTAAATATAAGTAAATACACAAATTCCACTTTATAATAATTAATCATAGCCAAAACGTTTGCTATAATTGAAATAAATATAGCGGCTGCAATTATCTGTGTATTTTTAATTTTGCAAGTTATCTTAATTAAAAATTGATAAAATACATTTACGTATTTAATATTAACCACAACTATTGATATTGATGATATTACAAAGTTTGCAAGAACTGTACCAAACTGGTTGTTAATAATATCATTAGAGTTCATATCAAAGACAAATGTTATTATTAATGCAAAAATTATTTCAGAGATCATATAAATTAATTGAGAAGTTACTGCACCCAAAATTGATTTATTAACTTTTTCATTAAATATTAATTTTATAAATAAAGACATCATCATCGTTATAGTCATTATTCTTAAAAAATGATTATTATAAAAATAATTTATAAATGTAGTTATGGCCATTAATATAAAGTACAAATAATTCTTCCAATTTTTAAAATTTGGTCTTTTATTTAATAACTTAGACCAAATATATACATTAGTAATAGTTGTTATAATTATACCAGCAAAAGATTGTATTAACTTATCCATTTGCTACCTCTTTTTTAAACTTATCTGATAACAAATCTATTTCTTCACCATTGTCAAAAGTTATTAATCTCTTTGCTTTATCTACTCTAACTTTACGCAAGTTATTTATATAACAAGCCCTATGAGACTGTATAAATCTTGAATCTAGCATACCAACAACTTCTATTAATGAATTATTTACTCTAAATTCACAATAATCTGTTTTAATTATTGTTTTTCTTTCAAAACTATCTTTTGTTATATATAATATATCATTCATATCTATTGTATAAACGACATTTCTATCATTAAATCTAATCATTCTTTTAGTTTTAAATTGATTTACAGCCTTATCTAATGATGCATTTAATCTATTTTCTACATCATCAAATTTGTTTATAAATGATAAAAACATTATATCATTTTTTAATACTACGTTTCCTAATTCTTCATGCGCTGTTAAAAATATTATTACACTATCTATATCTTTTTTTCTAATTTTACGAGCAATATCAATACCTGAATATGTTGGAGTTTCTATATCTAACAAATAAATTTTAAATGGCATTTTTTTGCTTATTATGCTCAAAAATTTGTCATTGTAATCATCATATAGGTGTATTTGAGAATCTATTTTATTTCGATTCATAAATCTTTTTACTACATTAGTTATATTTTTTCTATCATTATCGTTATCATCACATATTATAACATTAAACAAACATATCACTCCTCATTTTCTATACTACCTATAAAATAATAACATAATTTCCAAATTTTTACAATATTTTAATTTGTATATAGATTATTAGCGCATTTTTTCTAAAAAAAAAGATGCTTATTTAGCATCTCCTTCAACTAATTCTAAAATAACCATTAAAGCATCATCTCCACGACGTTCAGTAAGTTTTAGTATTCTTGTATAACCACCATTACGATTAGCGTAACGAGGAGCTAAATCATCAAATACTTTTTTAACTGCTACTGTATCATTGTGTAAGAATGCTAAAGCTTTTCTTCTTGCTACTAAAGAACCATCTTTACCATAAGTAATCATTTTATCAACGAATTTACGAACTTCTTTAGCTCTTGGTTCTGTTGTTTCAATTCTTTCATTCATGATAACATCTTTAGTTAAATTAGCAAGCATACTTCTTCTATGTTTATTTGTACGTCCTAATTTTCTATAAGCCATAATATTCCTCCTACTTGTTAATCATCTTCGCGGAATCTAAGTCCCATATCTTTAATTTTATCAATTACTTCTTTTAGAGACTTTTTACCTAAATTACGAATTTTCATCATTTCAACTTCAGATTTAGCTGTTAGATCACCTAAAGTATTAACTCCAGCTCTCTTTAAGCAATTGTATGCTCTTACTGAGAAATCTAAATCATCTATTGATGTTTCTAATTTTTTAAGTTTACTATCTTCTTGTTTAGCATTCATTATTCCTGTAACATCAGCTATTTCACTTAAATTAGTTACTATATTAAGATGTTCAATCATAATTTTTGCTGCAAGAGCCATAGCTTCTTCTGGTCTAATTGATCCATTAGTAAATACTTCCATAATTAGTTTATCGTAACTAGCATCTTGACCAACACGAGCATTTTCGATTTCATAACTAATTCTTTCAATTGGAGAATATAATGCATCAATTGGAATGAATCCGATTTTTTGATTTTCAATATATTTTTTGTTTTCTACTGAAGGAACATATCCACGACCATTTGCTACTATAAATTCCATATCAAGTTTTCCACCTTTAGCTATTGTAGCTATAACTTGATCTTTATTTATTATTTCTACTTCTGGATCTGTTTGGATATCACCTGCTGTTACAACACCTTCTACATCAGAATATAATTTTAATGTTTTAACTTCTTCAGAATTATTCTTAACAACAATATTTTTAAGATTTAAAACTATTGTAGTAACATCTTCTACTATTCCTTCCATTGTTTGGAATTCATGCATAACTCCATCAATTTTTACTGCAACTATAGCACTTCCTGGCATACTTGATAACATAATTCTTCTAAGAGCATTACCAAGTGTTGTACCAAAACCTCTTTCTAGTGGTTCTAATTCAAATTTACCATAATTCTTATCTTCTATATATTCAGTTATTTTATATATTGGTTTTTCAAAATTTAACATAATTTCACTCCCTTCTCTTATCCACGTGGGCGTTTTGGTGGACGACATCCATTATGTGGAATTGGTGTAACATCAGATATAGATGTAATTTCTAAACCTGCTGTTTGAAGTGAACGAATTGCTGTTTCTTTACCTGATCCTAAACCTTTTACAAAAACTTCAACTTTTCTCATTCCCATATCATAAGCTGCTTTACCTGCTGCTTCAGCACTCATACCAGCTGCGAATGGAGTTGACTTTTTACTTCCTTTGAAACCTAAAGTTCCAGCTGAAGCCCAACTTATTGCATTACCATCGTTATCTGAAATAGTTACGATAGTATTATTGAATGTTGAATGAATATAAGCTTTACCTTCTGGTATATTCTTCTTAACTTTTCTTTTTCTTGATTTATAAGCCATAATTTATCCTCCTTTAATCACAACTATTTTTTCTTATTAGCAACTACTTTACCTTTACCTTTACGAGTACGAGCATTTCTATTTGTTCTTTGTCCTCTTACTGGTAAACCTTTTTTATGACGAGTTCCTTGATATGAATTAATTTCCATTTTAGTTTTAATATTCATATTAACTTCACGACGAAGATCTCCTTCAGTCATGTATTTATTAACCTCATCACGAATTGCATTTAATTCTTCATTTGTTAATTCTCCAGCTTTTTTATCTGGATTAATTTTAGCATCTTTCAATATTTGATTAGAAAGACTTCTTCCGATTCCATATACATAAGTAAGTGAAATCTCTATTCTTTTGTTATTTGGTATATCTACACCTTTAATACGTGCCACTATAACACCTCCTATTAACCTTGTCTTTGTTTATGTTTAGGGTTTTCACAGATTACCATTACTTTTCCCTTACGTTTAATTACTTTACATTTTTCACACATTGGTTTTACTGATGGTTTAACTTTCATCTTTTCTACCTCCTACCTTCTATAGGTTATACGACCACGTGTTAAATCATAAGTTGATATTTCAACTGTTACTCTATCACCAGCTAAAATTCGAATCATGTTCATTCGCATTTTACCTGAAACGTCAGCCGTAATTATATGTTTGTTATCTAGTTCTACTTTGAACTTATAACCAGGTAATACTTCTAAAACTTTACCTTCCATCTCTATTATATCATCTTTTGCCACTATTTCACCTCTTCGTTAATATTTCATATCCATCTTTGGTAATTAATACTGTATGTTCGAAATGAGCTGATGGCTCACCATCTGCAGTAATAACTGTCCAATCATCATCTAAAAGATATATATCAGCAGTTCCTAAATTAAGCATAGGTTCAACTGCTATAACCATTCCTTCTTTAAGAATTGGTCCAGTATTCTTTTTACCATAGTTAGGGACATCTGGATCTTCGTGTAATTCAGATCCAACTCCATGACCTACTAATTCTTTTACTACACCTAAATTATGATCTAAAGCATATTGTTCAATAGCATATCCAATATCACCCACATGAGCTCCAACTTTTATTTGTTCTAGACCTACGTAAAGTGCTTTTTCTGTATGATTTAGCAAGTATCTTACTTCATCAGATATATTTCCAACAGGATATGTCCAAGCACTATCGCCATGATATCCCTTATAGCAAGCACATATATCTAAAGTAACTATATCGCCATCTTTTAATTTTCTTTTCCCTGCTATTCCATGAACAACTTCATCATTAATTGAAATACATATATTTCCAGGATAACCATCATAATTATAACAAGATGGAGTAGCTCCTCTTTTAATGATATAATCGCGGGCTAGTGTATCTATTTCTTTAGTAGTAATTCCAGGCTTTAAATAAGGAATTAAATACTTGTGTGTATCTCCTACTATTTCACCAGCCACACGCATTAATTCTATCTCTCTTGGAGTTTTAATACTTATCATATTACTCTCCTAATATTCTTACAACTTGTCTGTGAGTTTCTTCTGACGAAACACCAGAATCTACATGATAAACAATTCCTAATTTATCATAATATGAAACTAATGGTTCAGTCTTTTCTAGATATGCATTATATCTTTCCTCATATGTATCAGGATTATCATCTGATCTATGAGTTAGATTTACATTGCAATCATCACATAAGCCATCATTTTTAGGTTTTAACTCAATATTATTAATATTGTAAACTCTTCCACATTGTGGACAAGACCATCTACCACTTATACGTGATTTTGCAATTTCCTTATCAATATCTAAAACTAATACTATACCTACATTTCTATTTATTTCTTTTAAAATTTTATCATAAGCTTCTGCTTGAGATACATTTCTTGGAAAACCATCTAAAATATATCCATTATCACAGTCTGATTGTAATATTCTTTCTTTAAGAAGATCTAATACTATATCATCGCTAACAAACTTACCATTTGAAATAAGTTCATTAATTTCTTCACCTCTTTTATCTCCTTTAGCAACAGCTGCTCTAAGCAAATCACCAGTTGATATATGAGGCATATTAAATTCTTCTTTAAGTCTTACTGCTTCAGTACCTTTTCCAGCAGCTGGAGCAGCTATTAATATAATATTTTTCATTATTTTCTTCTTCCCCTTCTTCCTCTAGTATATGTACGGTTTGCTAACTGACTTTCTAATTGTTTAAATGTCTCAAGTGCTACTCCTACAACAATCAATAGTCCTGTACCACTAATCGTAATAGATGTAGTTAAGTTAGAAACTTTGTCAAATACAATTGGAAGAATGGCTAGGACTGTTAAGAATACAGCTCCTACAATTGTTATTCTTTTTAACACTGTCTTAACATATTCAACAGTTTCTTTTCCTGGTCTTATACCTGGAATATATCCACCATTTTTACTTAAATTTTCTGATAATTCAGATGGTTTTAATTGCATAAATGTATAAAAGTAAGCAAATGCTAAAATCAATAATACATATAGAATTAAACCAACACCATTTGTATAAGTAAGATAATTATTTACAAATAATGTAAAACTTTCTTTTTTTACTACAGATGCTATTATCTGAGGAATTGATAAAAGTGCTGATGCAAATATTACTGGCATAACTCCTGCACTATTTAGTTTAAATGGAATGTAATTTTGTCCACCAGCCATACTAGTTGATTTATTAGCATATTGAATAGGTATTCTTCTTTCTGCTGATTCAACATAAATAACACCTACTATTATAGCTAAGAAAACTAATACAAAAGCTGCAAATATAACAATACCAATAAATCCTTTAGCAAATAATTCTACCCATAAGTTTTTAAACATACTAGGTATAACTGTAAGAATACCAGCCATTATTATAAGTGACATACCATTTCCAATTCCTTTAACAGTTATTTGATCAGCTATCCACATCAAGAATGCTGTTCCTGCTGTTAAAATAAGTGAATATAACATATAATCCATTGGATTACCATTTCCTATGTATGCATAGGAATATAAATAACCTTGAATAAATGCAAGTGCTATACCCGTTATTCTAGTTATTTGATCTAATTTTTTTCTACCTACACCACCTTGTTTAGCTAATTCAGAAAGATAAGGTACTATATCAGCACTTAACAATTGAATTATTATTTGTGCGGTAATATATGGTGTTACACCTATAGCAAATATACTTGCTTTTGTAAATGCTCCACCACTCATTGCATTAATAACTTCTAGAAATGACATTCCTGAAGTATTAACTTTAACTCCTGGAACTATTATTGAAGTTCCAACTTTAAATACAAATAAGGCAGCTAAGGTAAATAATACTCTTTTTAAAATATCTTTATTTTTTGAATTAAATATTTGCTTAATGTTTGCAAACATATTAAATCACCTCAGCTTTTCCACCTTTTGATTCTATTTTTTCAATTGCTGAGCTTGAGAATTTGTGAGCTTTAACAGTTATTTTTTTAGTTAATTCACCATTTCCTAAAACTTTAACTCCTGAAAGTTGTTTTTTCAAAATTCCCATTTCTTTTAATAATTCTGGAGTAACTACTGCTCCATCTTCAAATTTATCTAAATCACTAACATTAATTGTTGCATATTCTTTTTTAAACATAGCGTTAGAGAAACCTCTTTTTGGTAAACGTCTAAATAATGGTAATTGTCCACCTTCAAATCCAGGTCTTACTCCTCCACCACTTCTAGCATTTTGTCCTTTATGTCCTTTTCCACTAGTTTTACCATGTCCTGATGCAACTCCACGACCTAATCTCTTACTAGTTTTAAAAGCGCCTTCACTAGGTTTTAATTCATGTAGTTTCATATTATCTTATCTCCTCTACTTTTTTTCCACGTAGGCGAGCTACTTCTTCAATTGTTCTTTGTGATTTTAATGCTTCAAGTGTTGCATAAGCCATATTAACTTTTGTACTTGAACCTAAAGATTTAGATAAAATATCTTTAACCCCTGCCATTTCTAATACTGATCTAACTGGTCCACCAGCTTTAACTCCAGTACCTTTGTTAGCAGGTCTTAACATAACGCGACTTGCTCCACATACACCGATTGCTTCATGTGGTATTGTACGTTCTTCAACTATTGAAACTTTGACTATATTTTTTTGTGCAGCTTGACTTGCTTTTTTAATAGCATCTGGAACTTCATTTGATTTTCCAGTACCAAGTCCAACTTTACCTTTTCTATCACCAACAACTACAACTGCTGAGAAGCGGAAATGACGTCCACCTTTTGTTACTTTTGTAACACGTCCAATAGAAATTACTTCTTCTTCATAAAGCTTTTGTTGTCTTTGTCTTGGTTGACGTTTTTCTTTTGATTGACGAGGTTTTCTTTCAGTTTTTTCTACTTTTTGAGTAGATTTAACTTCTTCTACTTTTTCGATCTCTTTTTCCATCATTACCCTCCTATTAGAATTCTAATCCGTTTTCACGTGCAGAATCAGCAAGTGCTTTTACACGCCCATGATAAAGGTATCCACCTCTATCGAAAACTACCTTTGTTATTTTTGCTTTTTTAGCTCTTTTAGCAAGTAACTCTCCTACTTTTTCAGCAGCTTCGATGTTTCCACCGTTTTCTAACTTTAACTCTTTATCTATAGAAGATGCACTTACTAAAGTTTTAGAAGCTTCATCATCAATGATTTGAGCAAAAATATTGTTGTTTGATCTAAATACATTTAATCTAGGAACAGTTGATGTACCTATTACTTTATTTCTAACACGAGCATGTCTTGCTTCACGTGCTTTATTACGGTCTATTTTATTGATCATAACTCTCTCTCCTTTACTCTTAATTATTTAGAAGCTTTCTTTCCTTCTTTACGACGAATATGTTCGTCAGCATAACGAATACCTTTTCCTTTATATGGTTCAGGTTTTCTTATTTTTCTTACATTAGCTGCAAACTCACCAACTAATTGTTTATCTATTCCTCTTACAAATAATTCTGTATTACTTGGAACTTCTAATTTTAATCCCTCAGGAATAGCAACTACTACTGGATGAGAATAACCAGCTGTTACAACTAATTCTGCACCTTTTAATTGAAAACGATAACCTACACCTACAGATTCAAGTTTTTTCTCAAACCCTTCAGTTACACCAATAATCAAGTTTCTGATATTAGCATTTGCTGTTCCATGAAAATTTTTAAAATTATCATTTTTTCTAGTTAAAGTTATTTCATTTTCATTAATATTAACAGTAATGTTTTCATTTATTTCAGTAGAAAGTTCTCCTTTTGGTCCTTTTACTGAAACTGTATTTCCATTAACTGTAACAGTTACACCAGTTGGTATTTCTAATTTTCTATTTCCAACTCGACTCATAAGATTCCTTCCTTTCTACCAAATGTAAGCTAATACTTCTCCACCTAATGAGTTAGCTCTAGCTTCTTTATCTGTCATAACACCTTTTGATGTTGAGATAATTGCTATACCTAATCCATTTAAAACAGTAGGAACTTCTTCAGCTTTTACATATACACGTAATCCTGGTTTAGAAATTCTTTTAAGACCAGTAATTACGCGTTCCTTGTCTACATATTTTAAAGATAAAACAAGGATATCTTGAATATTATTTTTCTTTACTTTATAGTCTACTATAAAACCTTCAGATTTTAATATTCTAGCAATTTCATTTTTCATTTTTGAAGCGGGTACTTCAACTTCTTTATATCGCATTTGATTTGCATTACGTATACGAGTAAGCATATCTGCGATTGGATCTGTTACCATAATATCCTCCTTCTTTTTACCAGCTTGATTTCTTCATTCCTGGTATTTGTCCTTTATAAGCTAACTCACGGAAACAAATTCTACAAATTCCGTATTTTTTAAGTACAGCATGTGGTCTTCCACAACGACTGCAACGAGTATATCTACGTACTTCAAATTTAGGTTCGCGACTAGCTTTAATTTTCATACTTTTCTTAGCCATATTTTCCTCCTAAGTAATTATTTCTTAAATGGCATTCCGAAACCTTTTAAGAGATCTAACGCTTCAGCATTAGTTTTTGCACTTGTTACAAAAACAATATCCATACCACGTACTTTAACAACATCATCATATTCGATTTCTGGGAATATTAATTGTTCAGTTAATCCCAATGTATAGTTTCCTCTACCATCAAATGCTTTATTAGATATACCTCTAAAATCTCTTACACGAGGTAATGTAATACTAATTAATTTATCTAAGAAGTTATACATATTTTCCCCACGTAAAGTAACTTTACATCCAATAGCTTGACCTTCTCTTATTTTAAATCCTGCTATTGATTTTTTAGCTTTTGTAGCAACTGGTTTTTGACCTGTAATAATCTCTAAGTCTCTCATTGCTCCTTCTAATAATTTAGAATTAGTAGTAGCATCTCCACAACCAATATTAACTACAATTTTTTCTAATTTAGGTACTTCCATAATATTTTTATAATTATGTTTACTCATTAAATCGGATACGATTGTCTTATCATACATTTCTTTTAGGCGGTTCATATATACCCTCCTTCCAATTAATCAAGACTTGAATTAGATTTTTTTGTTACTCTAATTTTCTTACCGTCTTTATTTACACTATGTCCTATTCTAGTAGGTTTATTAGTTTTAGGATCTTTTATCATTACATTAGAAGCATGAATAGGTGCTTCTACTTCTGTAATAGAACCAGCAGTTTGACCATTTCCTTTTAGATGCTTTTTAACAATGTTAACACCTTCTACAACTACTCTGTTCTCTGCACGTAATACGTGAGTAATTTTTCCTTCTTTACCTTTGTCCTTACCAGAAATGACAATTACTTTATCTCCAGTTTTAAAGTTCATGTTTTCTGCCTCCAAACTCTATAACACTTCTTTAGCAAGTGATATAATCTTACTAAATCCTAATTCACGCAATTCACGTGCTACTGGTCCAAATACACGAGTTCCAACTGGACTCTTATCATCTTTGATTATAACTGCTGCGTTATCATCAAATTTGATGTATGATCCATCTTCTCTTCTTAGACCAAATTTACTTCTAACAACAACTGCTTTAACAACTTTACTTTTTCCAACAGTTCCGTTAGGTGTTGCTTTTTTAACAGTAGCAACAACTATATCTCCAATATTACCAGTTTTAACTTTTGACCCACCAAGAACACGAATTACAGATAATTCTCTTGCTCCTGAGTTGTCAGCTACCTTTAAACGGCTTTCTTGTTGAATCATATATTATCCTCCTTCACTCGTTCAATTATAATATAATTGCTTTTTCTACAACTTCTACTAAACGGAAATGTTTAGTTTTTGATAATGGTCTTGTTTCAGCTATAAGAACTTTATCTCCTTTTTTAGCTATATTTTTTTCATCATGTGCAGTATATTTTTTTGAATATTTAACTCTTTTATGATATAATTTATCATTTTTGTATGTTTCAACTAAAACTGTAATAGTTTTATCATTAACATCACTTACAACAGTTCCAACTAACTTTTGAGTTCTTTTTTCTTTCATAATTCCTCCTATTATTTAGTTAATTCTCTTTCACGTAAGATTGTTTTCATACGTGCAACTAATTTTCTTAGTTCATTAATTCTTGAAGGTTTCTCTAAAGATCCTGTAGCTTGTTGAAAACGTAAGTTAAATAATTCTTCTTTTGATTCTTCTATTTTTGAAAGTATTTCTTCATTAGACATTTCTCTTATTTCTTTATTAGTCATTAGAATCACCGCTTTCTTTCTTTACAAATTTACATTTGATAGGTAATTTATGCATAGCAAGTCTTAATGCTTCACGAGCAACTTCTTCACTTACTTGTCCTATTTCAAACATAATTTTTCCTTCTTTAACTACTGCAACCCATGCATCATGAGAACCTTTACCTTTACCTTGACGAGTTTCAAGTGGTTTTTTAGTTAATGATAAGTGTGGGAATATGTTTATCCAAACTTTTCCTCCACGTTTCATATAACGAGTCATAGCAACTCTGGCTGCTTCTATTTGTCTATCTGTAATCCAAGCACCTTCCATTGCCATTAAACCATATTCACCAAAGCTTAATTTAGTATTTCCTTTTGCTTTTCCTTCATAAGGAAGTCTATGTACACAACGATGTTTAGTTCTTTTTGGAATTACTGCCATCTTGATTACCTCCCTTATTTTTAGCAGGAAGTATTTCACCTTTGCAAATCCATACTTTAACACCTATTTTACCATAAGTTGTATTAGCTTCTTTCCAAGCATAATCAATATCAGATCTTAAAGTATGACGAGGAACACTACCTTCTGTATAACCTTCAGTACGAGCCATATCAGCTCCTCCTAAACGTCCTGATACAGAAGTTGTTATACCTTTTGCTCCTGCTTTCATAGTATTTCTTATTGCTCTCTTTTGAGCAATTCTAAATGATACACGTCCTTCTATTTGGCGTGCAATATTTTCTGCAACTAGTGCAGCATCTAAATCTGGATTTTTTACTTCTTTAATAGAGATTTGAATATTTTCATTAACTAATTTAGTTAATTCATTCTTTATTTTTTCTATTTCATCTCCACCATGTCCAATAACTACTCCAGGTTTAGCTGTATTTATAACAACATTAGTCTTCTTAGTGTCTCTTTCAATAAGAATACTTGAAACTGATGCGTCTTTTAGTTTTTTCTCTAACATTTTACGAATCTTATCATCATTTTTAAGGTATTTAGCATTTTCTTTTCCTTCTGCATACCAAGTTGATTGCCAAGATTTGTTAACGCCTATTCTAAGTCCGACTGGACTAACTTTTTGACCCACAAGTTTTCCTCCTTTACCTTAGTTTTTTTCACTTACAACAATTGTAATATGACTTGTTCTCTTTTTAATTGGATCTACGTGTCCACGAGAACCAAAATTCATTCTTTTTAATGTTTGTCCTTCGTCAACATATGCTTCCTTAACATATAATTTAGTTTTATCTAAACCTAAGTTGTTCTCCGCATTTGCTACAGCTGAAGTTAACACTTTTAAAGTTAATCTAGCAGCTTCACTATTGTAATTTCTACAAATTCTATCTGCTTCTACCACATCTTTACCACGAACTAAATCAATTATTAGACGTGCTTTACGTGGAGGGATTCTAAGTCCCTTTGCGATTGCTCTTGCTTCCATTATATTCCTTCCTTCCTAGGTTTTATTTCTTTATTTTGTCATCGCCATGACCACCAAATTTACGAGTAGCCACAAATTCTCCTAATTTATGTCCTACCATATCTTCAGTAACATAAACTGGAACAAATTCTTTTCCGTTATGAACAGCGAATGTGTTACCTATAAATTCAGGAAATATTGTTGAACGGCGTGACCAAGTCTTTATAACTTCTTTTTTACTAGCTTCATTTACTTTCTTTACTTTTGCCATTAAACTTTCATCAGCAAAAGGTCCTTTTTTTAAACTTCTACCCATTGTCTACCATCCTTTCCTATTTTTTACGGCGATGTACTATTAAGTCATCTGATTGTTTTTTACCTTTACGAGTTTTGTAACCAAGTGCAGGTTTACCCCAAGGTGTAAGAGGTCCTTTATGTCCGATTGGAGCTCTACCTTCACCACCACCATGAGGGTGATCATTAGGGTTCATAACTGATCCACGAACTGTTGGACGAACGCCCATATGTCTCTTACGACCAGCTTTACCTAAATTTACTAATTCATGATCTTCATTTCCTACTTCACCTATAACAGCGCGACAAGTACTTAAAACTTTACGAACTTCTCCACTTGTTAAACGAAGTAATGCATATCTTCCTTCAAAACCAAGTATTTGAACACTTGATCCTGCTGAACGAGCCATTTGTGCTCCTTTACCAGCTTTAAGTTCAACACAGTGAACTAAAGTTCCTTCTGGTATATTTGCTAATGGTAAACAGTTACCTACTTTTATATCTGCAGATTCTCCACTTTCAATTTTATCTCCAACTTTTAATCCTTTTGGAGCAATTATATAAGTTTTTTCTCCATCTGCATATTTAATTAACGCAATATTAGATGATCTATTTGGATCGTATTCTATTGATGAAACAGTACCAACTACTCCATCTTTAGTTCTTTTAAAATCTATAATACGATACTTTCTCTTAGCTCCTCCGCCTTGATGACGAACAGTTATTTTACCTTGATTATTACGTCCACCATTTTTCTTTAATGTAACAAGAAGTGATTTCTCTGGTGCTACTTTAGTTAATTCACTATTATCTAAAGTAGTCATACCACGTCTACCATTAGTTGTTGATTTATAACTTTTGATTGCCATTGTATTTCCTCCCTTAGATTAGTTTAGTTCTATTGAACTTCCTTCTTTTAATTTAACTATAGCTTTTTTCTTTCTATTAGTTAATCCACTATAACGTCCAACTCTTTTCTTTCTTGGATGAACATTTATTGTATTAACACTTTCAACTTTAACGTTGAATAATTTTTCTACAGCTTGTTTAATTTGTGTTTTATTTGCTTTTGGATCTACACTGAAAGTAACAACGTTTCCGTTTTCACTTAAAGATGCAGTCTTTTCAGTAATAATCGGAGCTTTTATAATTTCTCTATAATTATTCATTATACTAAAGCCTCCTCTATTTTCTTAACAGCAGATTCTTCTACTATTACTAAGTTAGCAGAAACTAAATCTAATACATTGATTTCATCAACTTGTAATAATAGTACATTATTTAAATTACGAGTTGCTAAAATTAAATTATCATTTAATTCTGAAACAATTATTAATACGTTTCTTTCAACTTTAAAATTATTTAATAAGTTCTTAACATCTTTTGTTTTAGCTGTTTCTAATTTAAATTCATCAACAACAACTAATTCTTTATTAATAACTTTGTAAGCTAAAGCAGATTTAAGTGCTAAAGCTCTTTCTTTTCTATTTTGTTTAACTTCATAGTTTCTTGATTGGTTACCAAATGCCCAACCACCATGATACCAATGTGGTGCTCTTGTTGAACCTTGACGAGCACGTCCTGTTCCTTTTTGTCTCCAAGGTTTTCTTCCACCTCCAGAAACATCTGAACGTCCTTTAACACCTTTTGTTGCTTGACGAGCATTATTTTGTGCTAATTTAATAGCATCATATAATACTGCATCATTTGGAACTATACCAAACACTTCTTTATTTAATGTAATATCTTTTATTTTTTCACCATTTATATTTAATACATTTATTTTACTCATATTATGTATCCTCCCTACTAATTTTCTTCCTTAGTAGTTTCTGTTTGTTCAACAGTTTCTTCAACCACTGGTGCTTCAGTTACTGCCTCAACAACTGGTTCTTCAACTTCATATGAAATTAAGTTTTCCATTTCGTTTACTTTTCCATTTGCTTTAACAGCACTCTTGATAATTACTAAGCCTTTTTTTGGTCCTGGTATATTACCACTTATTAATATTACATTATTTTCAGTGTCTACAGCAACAACTTCAAGGTTTTGAATAGTTACTGTAAGAGTTCCCATATGTCCTGCTAGTTTTTTACCTTTGAAAACACGCATTGGTCTCATTGTACCCATTGAACCTGGTCTTCTATGATAGTGTGAACCATGTCCCATAGGTCCTCTTGATTGTCCATGTCTTTTGATAACTCCTTGGAACCCTTTTCCTTTAGTAGTTCCAGTTACATCAACAACTTCTCCTGGAGTAAATAAGTCAGCACCTATTTCTTGACCAAGAGAATATGAATTAACATCTACACCTTTTATTTCTTTAAAGAAGCGCTTAGGTGTAGTTTGTGCTTTTGCAGAATGTCCTGCAGAAGCTTTAGTCGCTAACTTTTCTCTAGTATTTCCAAATCCTAATTGAATTGCTTCATAACCATCGTTTTCTTTTGTTTTAATTTGAGTTACAACATTTTTTTCAACTTCAACAACAGTTACAGGAATTAATTTACCTGATTCAGTAAACACTTGAGTCATTCCAATTTTACGACCTAAGATTCCTTTCATATTTTCTCCTCCTATTATTTAATTATTTTGATATCAACACCACTTGGAATATCTAAATGAGCTAAAGCTTCAATAGTTTCCTTTGCTGGATCAATGATATCAATAAGTCTTTTGTGTGTTCTTCTTTCAAATTGTTCACGCGAATCTTTATATTTATGAACAGCTCTTAGAATAGTGATTTTTTCAACCTCAGTTGGTAGTGGAACTGGTCCTACTACTGTACCACCGTTTCTCTTAACTGTTTCAACGATTTTAGCGCAAGCTTTGTCTAAACTTTTATGTTCAAATGCTTTCAATTTGATTCTGATTTTAGTTTTTGACATCTTGTATCCTCCCTTCGTCTATATCATAGTATAGACTTGCTCCGTGTAAAAACCTAATTTGCCATTTAAATTTATTACAACTTAACCTGGCGTATCAGCAACCTTACACATCTACGCTCGTCACACATACAAGATTATACGCGATTTACTCAAAAAAATCAACACTTTTTTATGCTTTTTTTCATTTTTTTTAATATTATTTATTGGTGATACCATGAAATTAGTTCCAAGTGTGTCTGCTCCTATATATTCTTCATCAGCATTTATTATTGGAATATTGCTTTGCGATGATTTAACACCTGCAGAACAAAACTCACTTGGTAACTGGTTTATGTTAGTTGGTCAAGCGCTGTGTACAAATAGTGCACAACAACAATTATTAAATAACAGAAATAAAACTGCTAATGAATATAATTCACATGTCATAAACGACAACGACTTAATAAATTCTGTAAACAACATAAAAAAAGAAATAAATAATATATTTTCAAACTATAAATAAAAAGGTAATAACTACCTTTTTGAAAATATTTCTACATCATCACCGAATTCGTTTTTACAAGGAAGTTTTAATTTCTTTAATGCTTTTGCTTCTATTTGTCTAACTCTTTCCCTTGTTACTTTTAAACCATGTCCTATGTCCTCTAATGTCCAATTTTTTCCATCACTTATACCATATCTATGATTTATTACATATTGTTCTCGTTCATTCAATCTATTTTTAATTATATTGTGCAATTCTTGGTAACACATTTTTTGCTCTAAACCTATGTAAACATCATCTGTTGTATCAGCAACAAAATCTTCAAGAGTAGAATCGTCCTCGTTATTTACATTATGCTCTAAACTCAATATATCTTCAGAACAGCATAAAGCTTGATTAATTTTTGCTTCTGTTACTCCTAAATGTTGTGCCATTTGTTTATAAGTAGGAGCATCACCATTTTTTGATGAATATTCTATAATAAACTTTTTTAATCTGTTCATAAATTCTATTTCATGCACTGGTAATCTTATAGTTCTAGATTTATCCATGTTTGCTCTAGATATTGCTTGTCTAATCCACCAAGTAGCATATGTTGAAAATTGATAACCCTTACTAACATCGAATTTATTTATTGCTTTATCCATACCAATACAGCCTTCTTGGAAAAAATCTAATAATCCCAATCCAGATCCTTTATTAGTTATAGTATTATTATATTTAGCCGCTATTGATAAAACTAAACGCAAATTTCCATTCATAATTTTATCTTTTGCCTCAAGATTACCATTTGCATATTCCTTTAATAATTCTAAATTTTGTTCACGAGTTAACATAGGAATAGTTTTTAATTCATTTATTAAAGTAGTAACTAAATCCGTCTCAATTTCTTCATTACAATTAATGTTATCATCTATTAATGTTTCACTTTCTATTATAATCCCCACTGATTTTAATTTATCTATAATTTCAGAAAATTCATTTTCTTTTATATTAAAATTGTCTAACATTTCTATAGTAATTTTATTATTATTTTGTTTTGCACATTTTATTATTTCATCTATTTTTTCCATATAGCCCTCTTTTCAGTCAATATATAATAACACATTTTATTTTTTTGTCAAATTAAAAGATAGAACTTTATTCTATCTTATTTAACAAATGGTATTAAAGCCATATGTCTAGCATATTTAACTTGTGTAGCTATATGTCTTTGATGTTTAGCGCAAGCACCTGTTATTCTTCTTGGTAATATTTTACCTTTATCAGCGCTTACATATTTTTTTATAACTTCTACATTTTTATAGTCAACATCTTTTCCAGCACACATTTGACATATTTTTTTCTTTTTTCTATAAAACTCTGCCATATTATTTCCTCCTATTATTCTAGGAAATTATCATCTATAGAAACACTATCACCAAACTCTGCAAAAGGATCATTCTCTACGTTTACTGAATTTGACTCTTGATAATCATATGGTGTTGGTTCATTTGGAGTTGTTGTAGAAGCTGCTCTTGCACTCTTACTTTCAACAAATTCAAAATTATCTAAAGCAACATCAACTGTATATCTTTTGTTTCCATCTTTGTCATCATAACTTCCAGTTTGTAATCTACCCTCTAGGGCAATTAAATTTCCTTTATCAAAAAATTTTGATATAGTTTCTGCTTGTTTACGCCATGCTACTACATTTATAAAATCAGCATCTCTCTTACCATCAGCATTTGTAAAATTTCTATTTACAGCAACGCTAAATCTTGTAAATGCTGTATTCTGTGGTGTATAACGCAATTCTGGTTTAGCAGTTAATCTTCCTACTAATACTACTTTATTCATAGATTCACCTCTTAGTCTTCCTTGTTAATTATTAAATGTCTAACAATGTCATTGTTAATTAAAGCTAAACGATCAAATTCTTTAACAGCTTTATCGTCACCAGCTTCAATGTTAACTACGAAGTAATATCCACTTTTGTAAGTATTGTTTCCAACTTTGATTTCGTATGCTAATTGTTTTTGTCCCCAAGCATCAACATTTGTAACTTTAGCTCCATTAGTTTCTAAAGTTTTTTGGAAATTAGATGCAACTTTTTTTATTTCATCTTCTCCAAGTGTTGGTCTTACTATGAACATAATTTCATAATTTCTCATTTCTTACACCTCCTTATGGTCTTTGGTTCTTTCGAACAAGGAGTAAATTTCTTACTCGCTTTAGATTATAACAAACTTTTTTTTATTTGTAAACCTTATTTAATTATATTTATTAAATTTATATTATTGTATCAAAAATTTAATTTCTTACATAATATTACTGGTGATTATATGTATTATGTAAATTACTTTTTTATTTTTTCTATACTAGGACACTTCATAGAAACATTTTTCTACTCAAATGGTGAAAGTGGTATTTTAATAAGTTATTGGACTCCTATCTATGGTATCGGTGTAATTATTATTTTACTTATAAATAAATTTATAGAAAAATTAAAAGTTAACAAATTTATTAAAATTATTTTATTATTTTTTATATGCTCCATTGGACTTGCTGTAATAGAATTCATTGGTGGATATTTAATTAAATGGATTTTTCATACTGAATTATGGGATTATTCAAATCATAAATTAAATATTGGAAAGTATACTTCTATAGAAATGTCACTTATTTGGGGAATGAGTGGTATACTTGTTATTTATTTTCTTAAACCTTTGATAGATAAAATTGTGTATAAAATCCCAAAAATTTTAAGTTATATGTTGATAACTTTATTTGTTATTGATTTATTTTTAACTTTATTAATAAAACATTAATAAAGTATGTGCATAAAAAGTGATAGATTGTATTCTATCACTTTTAAACACACAAATATGTTAAATAGTTTTAGTTTAAATTATTTTTCTATATGTATAACTATGTTGTCGCCATATTTTATATCATAGCTTGTTGCACTCGTTGGTACTTTAAAAGTAGCAGTCCCTTGTACAGTCAAACCTTTACTTATAAAAAATGGTAATGTTGAATAACCTGATGAAAAATCATTATCCTGCGCTATTCCATCAACTAAACAATTAACATCTTCACTTTTGATTTGTTTACCTGAAGTATTTTCTACAATTAAATAAAATTTTATATATTCATAGCCTTCTTCAGTTGTTTTCATAAAACTTTCAGTTTGTTCATACTTAGTTACTTTTGCTTTATACTCTGATGTACTACCAAATTCATTTAGATTTACAGTAACCTCATGATCATTATCTTTATTAAATATATCATCTGTAGAATCTTTACTAATATTAACAAAAGCAACAATGATAATTGTTAATACTACTACAAAAATTACAATAGGCACAAAAAAGAAAATTCTAGAAAATTTAAATGCACTTAATGTATGTTTAACAAATTCCTGTTTAATTTGAGCATTAGACTCTTCTTCACGATTTTTTTGTTCTTCTAATTTTTTATAAGTTTTATTATTATTAAAAGATGCTCCACAATGTGGACATTTATCATCTCTTTGAGCATCTATTCTAGCACCACAATATTCACAAAAAAATTTCATACACCCTCCTATACATTAAATCTAAAGTAACAGATGTCACCATCTTGCATTATATAATCTTTTCCCTCTAAACGCATTTTACCAGCTTCTTTTACTGATTTCTCACTTCCATATTTTTCCAAATCTTCATAACTCATTACTTCTGCTTTTATAAATCCTTTTTGAAAATCTGTATGTATTATTCCAGCACATTCTGGAGCTTTCATACCATCCTTAAATGTCCAGGCACGGCACTCATCCTCACCAGCTGTAAAAAATGTTTTTAATCCTAACAAAGAATATGAAGCTTGAATTAACTTATCAAGTCCACTTGAATCTACACCAAGTTCATTTAAAAATTCTTTCTTTTCTTCATCACTCATATCAACTAAATCTGACTCAGTTTTAGCGCATATTACTACAACTGATGCATTATCCTTTTTAGCATATTCTCTTACTTGGCCTATATATTTATTATCACCTAAAAGCAAATCATCTTCAGAAACATTTGCTACATAAATAATTGGCTTACTTGTAAGTAAATTAAATGGTTTAATATATAACTTTTCGTCTTCTGTTAACTCTATTCTTCTAATAGGAATATTTTTTTCTAAAGCTGCTTTTAATTTAGTTAGTATAGCTGCTTCTTTTTGTACTTCTTTGTCTTTAGATAAAGCTGCTTTTTTACCTATTTTATTAAATCTATTTTCTACTACTTCTAAATCAGCTAATATAAGTTCAACTTCAATTATTTCTATATCTCTTATTGGATTAATTTCATTTTCTACGTGTATTATGTCACTATTTTCAAAACATCTAACAACTTCACATATAGCATCTACTTCTCTTATGTGAGATAAAAATTTATTTCCTAAACCTTCTCCTAGAGATGCTCCTTTTACCAATCCTGCTATATCTGTAAATTCAAATGTAGTTGGAACTAAGCTTTTTGGATTATATAAATTATTTAAAAATTCTAATCTTTTATCGGGTACTATTACCACTCCTACATTTGGATCTATAGTAGCAAATGGATAATTAGCTGCTAAAATATTTTTTTTTGTAATTGCATTAAATAATGTACTTTTACCTACATTTGGTAAACCTACTATTCCTGCTGTTAAACTCATTTCAAACACCTCTTACATACTAGTTTACTATAAAACTAATAAAAACACAATGAAAATAAATATCTAATTACTATTTATAAATTCATGTAGTAATTTTTCATATCTTATAATTGAAATACAATAACCTATCCAAATTATTAATAATACTATTAATGAAAATAAAAATGAATACATATTGTTTATTTTATATACTTCATTATATATAGATATATTATATCCACAATAACCTGAGGTTATAATTAAAAATATAAATAATACAATGCTTGAATAAAAGTATTGTTTTCCTATATAAGTTTTCTTAAATTTTTTAGAATAATTTTTATATTCTTTTTTTGTTATATCAAATACCTTCATATTACCTACCTCTATAAGTAAATTATACCATATATTTACAAAAAAAATACCACTTAGTGGTATTCCCCTTTTCTGTATTCTTCTACAGTAACTACTCATTCGTAAAATATATAACCTATCTTACATTTTTATTATAACAAAGTTTTATTATATTAAAAAGAGTAGTTTTAATTTATTTTTAATGTATGTGTAAAGATGTGTAAATTATAAAGTTATATTTGAATTTATACCTATTGGTACACCTAATAAATACCAACCTAGTATTATTATTAACCATACAAGTCCTAAAATAATTATTATATGTTTAACTTTTTTCATAGTTTCAAATATACTTATATCAGAATCTTTTTCAAATTTATACATAAATCCTATAGTTATTATTAAATATATATATATAGGTGAGAATAACTTACCTACAGAATCCGCAGCAATAAATAAAGTTTGAGTAAATGCAGGGCTTATATTAGCACGCATTAATAATGGTACATATACAGGCGCTACTAACTGCCACTTAGTAATTGTTGCTGGAATAAATATTGATATAATTACAATAGATAAAAATGCTACTAAAATTAAAATTAATCCTGATAAATTACTTGATCCTACAAAGTCAATTATATTTGTAGATATAACAGTTGAAAGATTTGTCCAATCTAAAATTTCATATAAAATAGATGCAAAAAATATTAATACAAAGACATATCCAGTGCCTTCAAATGTTTTAGTTAATGCATTACTGTAATCTCCACTATTTTTAATATTTCTAGATATTGTACCATATACAAATCCGCAAATCATAAGGATTGCTATTATTAAAAACATAAAACCTTGATTTAGTGGTGATGATACTCCAAATAATTTTCCTATATATGTAGGTTGTGTATTATCAAGTAACATACCTGATTTTGGTAATCCTGGAATTATGCAATAAATAAAAACTGCAACCATAATGATAAAAGTAATTAATGTTGTTTTTGATGCTTTTTTTGATGTGTTTAAATTATCACTAATTTCATTTCTAGGATATTTTTTTGCTAATCTTTCAAGTAAATATGTACCTACTAAGGTTAAAACTATTGTAGATACTATTAATATAAATATATTTGATAATAATTCATAGTTATAATTAGCAGAAATTCCTTGTGCTGCAATCTCTGTTATATTTCCAAGTTCATATGCTTGATAATTATATATTATTCCAGTACCATAACCAATTGTAATAGCTATAAACATAGTTAGTACTCCAAGACTTGAATTTCTACCTATGTATTTATATAGTATACCTGATAAAGGTAATAAAAGTGCATAACTATAATCTCCTATGAATGTTGATATAATGCCAACAAACATTACTAACATTGTTACATATTTTGGCTTAATTTTTTTTAATGGGCTAAATACTTGTTTTAAAAGACCACTTGCTTCCAAAATGGATATTGCTATTAAGGATAATATAACAAGTACTAGAGGCTCTAAAGTTTGAAAATTAGATAGTGAATTATTTAAAATATATTTTAAACCGCTTTTACTAAAAATATTATTAACAACAAGCAAAGTTGTTTCTAATGTTCCACCTTCTGTTTTGTAACCACTTACACCTATTAAATTAAATAGAAAACTTGCAACTACTACAATTATACCTATAAAGAGAATCTCAACTACAGGTCCCATCACTTTCTTTTTATTCTTTTTTTTATTGTTTTTCACTTCAAATCCTCCTAATAATTTATTATTTTTTTGAGTTTCTTATTAAAATCTATTCTAGGTAACATAATTGATCTTCCACAATTAATACATTTTATTTTAATATCAGCACCTATTCTTGTTATTTCCCATTCATTAGTTCCACATGGATGGTCTTTTTTCATTTTTACAATACTTCCTATTTTGTATTCTTTATCCATTATGTACCACCACCTGATCAAATGGAATTGTTATTTTATTTTTATTAAATTCAACAACAATTTCTTCCTTTATTTCTCTTTCTAGACTAAAACTATTAGAATAACTTGTTTGAGCCACTATTCTAAATTTTATTGAACTTGATGCAAGTTCCTGTATACCAAGACAAGATACTTCTTTTAATTTATATTTTTCTTTTATACTTTTACACAAATTATCTAAAACATCTTTAACTTTTTTAATGTCAGACTCATAGTCTACATCAACATCTATTATTAAATTTGATTTATCTATACTATAGTTTATTATTTCTGATATATTTCTATTTGATATAAATTTAATCTCACCTGTATAAGCTTTAATTTTTGTAGTTCTTAAATTAGAAGGCATAACTTCTCCCTTAAAACCATTAATACTTACACAATCACCAATAGAATACTGTCCCTCAAATATTATAGTGATTCCAACTATAAAATCCTTTAATAAATCTTGTAAAGCTAGGCCTGCTACTATACCTATCACACCAAATGAAGCTACTAAAGATTTAGTATCAATTGAATAAATTTCAAGTATCATAAGTATTCCAATTAGTATAATTATAAATCTAATCATATTATTAATTAAATTTACTATAGTATTCTTTTTTCTATCATTTACATGTGATATTTTAATTTTAAATATCTTATATACTATTTTTTTAGATAATACGCATAATAGAAAACATACCAATATTATGATGATAGGAGCTAAAATTTCTTTTTCTAAAAGTTTTTCCATATTATTCCCTTACATTTAATACTTCAAGTATTCTATTTAAATCAGCAACATTAGTGAAGTTAATTTCTATTTTTTTATCTTTGATTTTTACTTTTGTATCTAACTTTTCTCTTAATAAATCTTCTACATATTTGTAATCATTATTAATAGGTTTTGAATGTCTTTCTATCTTTACTTTTTTTTCAGTTGATTCAGTATCTTTTTCAAGCTCTCTTACTGGTATTTTCTTATCAACAATTTCATGAGCCATTTCTATTATTTTTTGATTATCTTCTAATTTACTTAAAACTCTAGCATGTCCCATACTTAATTGATTGTTCGCAACCATTTGTTGAACCTCTTTTGGAAGACGAAGAAGTCCTAATATATTTGTTATATGACTTCTACTTTTTCCTACTTTTTTAGCTAAATCTTCTTGTGTTAAAGATAATTTTTCTACCATTGATTTATATGCAATTGCTTCTTCTATCGCACTTAAATTTTCTCTTTGTAAATTTTCTAAAAGCGCTATTTCCATCATTTGCTCATCATTTAAATTACGAATAATAGCTGGAATTTTCTTTAAACCTGCAAGTTTTGATGCTCTAACTCTTCTCTCACCTGCAATAATCTCATAACCTTTTATGCTTTTTTTTACGATTATCGGTTGAAAAACACCATGTTCTTTTATTGAATTTGATAATTCCATCAATGCTTCATCATTAAAAACTTTTCTTGGTTGATAAGGATTAGCTCTTAGTTCATCAATATCAACTTCTATTACTTCTTCATTAGTTGCAGTTTCATAAACTGCTTTTTCAAAACTATCTAAATCTAAATTTTCTGTATTAAATAATTGTTCTAAGCCTTTTCCTAAAGCTCTCTTTTTAGTTTCCATTTCTATCAATCACCTCTTTGGCTAAATTTATATAAGCTTCTGTTCCTCTACTTCTAGGATCATATGCATGAATTGGTTTTCCATGACTTGGAGCTTCTGATAGTCTTACAAGTCGTGGTATTATAGTATCATAAACTTTTTCTTTAAAATAACTTTTAATTTCCTCTACTACCTCTAATCCTAAATTAGTTCTATTATCTAACATAGTTAATAAAACACCTTCTATATCTAAACTAGGATTTAACTTCTTTTGAGCTATCATTATAGAATTTAAAAGTTGCATAATACCTTCTAGTGCGAAAAATTCACATTGAACTGGTATTATTACAGAATTTGCGGCTGCTAATGCATTTGTAGTAATAAGTCCTAATGAAGGTGGGCAATCCAAAATTATATAATCAAAAACTTCACTTATTTGACCTAAGTATTTTTTTAATTGTAATTGAGGTACAAATTCAGGATTTACTCTTGACATCTCAACCAATTCCATATCTACACCAGCTAAATTTATTGATGCTGGTATTAAATATAAATTCTTAAATTTTGTTTTTGCTACTACCTTTTTAATTTCTGCTCTATCTACCAAAACTTCATAAATACTATTTTCTAAATCACCTTTATTCACTCCAACACCTGTTGTACTATTACCTTGTGGATCCAAATCAACAAGTAGAGTCTTTTTTCCTAAAAGTCCTAGGGATGCTGCTAAATTTATACTAGATGTAGTTTTCCCTACACCACCTTTTTGATTAACGAATGCTATTATCTTTCCCATTATTTCACCTTTTTTCATTTTTCTTTATATTTATATATAAATAGTTTATCACAAAATTATAAATAAATCTATCTTTTGATATAATTAAAAATTAAATTCATAAAATTTAATGGGTGATTTTTTGAAGAATGTTTTAATTTTATTTGGTGGAAATTCATATGAACACGAAATATCTTGTAATTCAGTAAATTTTATTATAAATAATATTGATACTAATTTATTTAAATTTAAAGTTGTTGGAATTGATTTTGATAATAATTGGTATGAAATTCAAAATATTAATAATATTGATAATAAATGGATGAATAAAAATTCAAAACTGATTAATAATATTATTGAATACAGCAAACAATTTGATATTGTATTTCCTATGATACATGGATTTAGTGGTGAAGATGGGAAGTATGCTAGCTTATTTGAATTATTTGATATTAAATATGTGGGATGCGATGCTTATTCTAGTATTATATGTTATGATAAATTATTAACTAAATTAGTACTAGAAAAATTTGGAATACCACAAGTACCATATTTGATTTATAATTCTAATCTTAATTTAAAAAATATGGAATATCCTGTAATTGTTAAACCTTGTAAATGTGGATCATCTATTGGAATAAGTATTGCACATAAAAAACAAGAACTTAATAAAGCTATTAAAAACGCTTTAAAATATGATTCAAATGTATTAATAGAAAAATTTATTAAAAATAAAAGAGAATTAGAATGCTCTATTTTGGAAAAGGGTAAAAAACAAATTATATCTGATATAGGGGAAATTATAAATCAAAAACAATGGTATGATTATAATTCGAAATATAAAGATAAAACAGATACAAAAATTTCTAGTATTGATGAGAGTATAAAAGAAAACATAAAAAAATATTCCCTTGCTATATTTAATATTTTAAATTGTAAAGATATGGGCAGAATTGATTGGTTATATGATGTAGATAATAATAAGTTATATTTTAATGAAATTAATACTATTCCTGGTTTTACAGAAATCAGTATGTATCCTAAATTATTAAATAGTTTAAATATATCAAATAAGGAAATAATTACCTTTTTGCTAAATTCATAGATTGACTATCTATAAAAAAATTTATTAAACTGTGAGAAAATTAAGTTGGTGATAATATGGCAGTAAAGAAAAAGTCCAATATCTATAATGTTATTGGCAAAAATATTAAAAAATATAGAATTAAAAAGGGATTAAAACAAAGAGAATTGGCTGAGGCTTTATACTTAAGTGATAGTTTTATAGCTAAACTTGAGTCGGTTACTCATCAAACTATATCAATTGATACATTAGAAAATATTGCTAATGTACTTGATTGTGATATTAGAGATTTTTTTGAAAGAGAAAACGACAAATAGTCGTTTTTATTATTAAAACAAGATACTATTTTCTAGCATCTTGTTTTTTTCTAAGTTCTGTATTAAGTATTCTTTTTCTCATTCTATAACCAACAGGTGTTACTTCTACAAGTTCATCTTCATTAATATAATCTAGACAAACTTCCAAACTCATTATTTTAGGTCTTTTTAATACGACTGTATGATCTTTACTAGAAGAACGCGTATTAGTTAAGTTCTTACCTTTAACTACATTGACAGCTAAGTCATTATCATGATTGTTTTCTCCAACTATCATTCCTTCATAAACTTCTGTTCCAGGTTCAATAAACATAACTCCTCTATCTTCTAATTGTCCTAAAGCATATGCTGTTGATTTTCCATTTTCAATTGAAACTAAAACCCCTGTTTTTCTTGTTCCTACATTATTACCTGCTAAAGGTTTATATGAATCAAATGTATGATTTATTATTCCATAACCTTTTGTCATAGTCATAAATTCTGTCATGAAACCGATCAATCCTCTTGTTGGTACTAAATAATGTAATCTTGTTTGACCATTCTCATTAGCCATATTTTGCATGGATCCTTCTCTATTTCCAAGAGCTTCTATTACAGATCCTACATATTCATCAGGAACATCTACTTGTACTTCTTCAAATGGTTCACATAATACTCCATCTATTTCTTTTTTTATAATAGCTGGTTTAGAGACTTGTAGCTCAAAACCTTCTCTTCTCATATTTTCAATTAATATTGAAAGATGTAATTCACCACGTCCTGATACTACAAAAGCTTCCGAATTATCTGGAACTGGTGTTACCTTTAGAGAAACGTCTCTTTCGGTTTCTTTTAATAATCTTTCTTGAATTTTACGTGCAGTTACTATCTTACCTTCTCTTCCGCAAAATGGTGAAGTATTTACACCAAATGTCATTTGTAAAGTTGGTTCATCAATACGTAATAATGGAAGTGCTTCTTCTTGTCCTACTGTACAAATAGTTTCACCAACAGATATATCTGGTAATCCTGCGATTGCAACTATATCCCCTGCTTCTGCACTACTAACTTCTACTCTTTTTAATCCAACATATCCAAATATTTTGGCAATTCTAAATTGTTTTACCGATCCATCTACTCTTATACAACTAACCATTTCACCAGTTTTAACTTTTCCTCTTTTTACAAGTCCTACGCCAATACGTCCTACAAAATCATTATAATCAAGTAAAGCTGGTTGGAATTGTAATCCGCCTTCTACATCTTTAGAAGCCTCGGGAATATTTTCTACAATAAGATCTAAAACCTTTGTCATATCAGGTTCTTGAGTTGATAAATCTGGAGAATAACTTGATGTTCCATTTAAAGCAGATACATAAACTATTGGGAAATCTAAATCATCTATATCTGCACCCAATTCTATAAATAAATCCATTACTTCATCTATTACTTCTTTTGGTCTTGCAGATTCTTTGTCTATCTTATTTACTACTACTATTGGTTTTACGCCTGCTTCTATTGCTTTTTTTAATACGAATCTTGTTTGAGGCATAGTTCCTTCATATGCATCTACTACCAAAAGTACACCATCAACCATGTTCATAATACGTTCTACTTCTCCACCAAAATCTGCATGCCCTGGTGTATCAAGTATATTTATATGACTTCCTTTATATTCGATAGATGTTGGTTTAGCAAGTATAGTAATTCCTCTTTCTCTTTCAATATCATTAGAATCCATTACTCTTTCTTGTATTTCTTCATTTGCTCTAAAAGTTCCACTTGCTTGTAATAATTTATCTACCAAAGTTGTCTTACCATGGTCTACATGGGCAATAATTGCTACATTTCTTTTACTCATTTTTATACACTTCCTTCAAAACACCATACAATTATAACACAATATTTAAAAAAAGCAAATTATTTTTAATTTGTTTTTTATTTACTTAATAACTCTTTTATATTTTCATCTACATTATATATTGATAACAATTTACCATTTATAAAATTGATATTTGGGTAAGTATGTTTTAAATAATTAAAACTATTACTTATAGTACTTCCACCAGAGGTTGCAAAAACATATACTTTTTTATTTGTTAAATTATTCTCTTCTATAAACGTATTTATAATTCTAGGTGGTAAATCCCACCATATAGGAAACCCTATTAAGACTGTATCATAATCGAAAATATTATCAATTTTATTTAATATTTTAGGTCTTATTGCATCATTATTCATCTCAACAGATGATCTACTATTACTATTATGCCAATCCAAATCCTCATCACTATATTTTTCTTGAGGAACTATTTCAAATAAATCCCCATTTAGAGTAGCAGATATTTTGCTTGCTACAGATTTTGTTACACCACTTGCTGAAAAATAACTAATTAATATTTTATTCATATTTTCCTCTTTCTATTTTCTTTATTTTATTAGCTATACCATTATAGTTATTAAATGTTGCTCTTTTATCTGCACTTGATACTATTTTACCTTCTATAGAATATGGCATAGCAAATGAGTATAAACCAATTTTTCCTCTATAACAAGATTTAATCATTTCATCAATGTATTTTCTATCTATATTCTTTAATAGTGCAAAGTTTTTTAATTCTAATTCATTATATATACTATTATCAATTCTTCTAACTGGTAGTGGATACATATGATGAATTATCCCATCTATAAGTTCATAACTTTTCTCATTATTTCTAAATAAATCAGGATACCAATTAAATGAATTAACCACGCTTTCTATAGGATGCCTAAATCCATGTAGATTAGAGAATCTTTTAGCTTTACCTATTTTATTTTTTCTCCACTGTACAGTATATAAATCATGCATCATTGCTATATTTAGAGCCAAATTTATATCTATATCCTTTTTATTTTTTAATGCTTTTTTACATAATATATATGTTATAGTAGTTGTTTGTAATATATGATAACCTAATGTAATATTACTATGGTGCAAAAACTTATCTGTCATTCTTTTTTGAAACTCTTCATGTTCAAAAATATTAATTATCATAGATAATAATTCTTCTTTTTCTGTGTTATTTAATTTGTATGAATCCATTATATTGTCTAATATCTTTAAATTATCTTTCATTTTAACCTTTCAATTTACTATTACCAGTTTTATAATCTATATCTATCCCATCTTGAACATTATATACAAATACATTAAATTTAATGCCATCACCATTATCTTCTATAGAGTAAGCTTCTAGTTGCACCCCATTTGCAAGTAAATTATCATCTACATAAATTGGGGTTGCTCTATATAGTACATGATTTTTAGTTTCTTTTACATATTTAGTAACTTTGTTTTCAAATTCTAGCATACCTTTTGTATTCATATAGCGAGTACAAGTTATTAAATTTTTAGGATTATCATTTTCTCCTGTTAATTGATATCCTATTAAATGACATCTATTATAAAGGTATTTTCCATCTACAATATTATATTTTATTGTATGCCATCCTGATGGTTTAATATTACCTATACTACCTCTTTTAGTATCAGGCATTGTATCTAAACTAACATTAGCAAATGCTACACCTGCTCTATCTAATTTATCTAATGAGCTATATATCTCAAATGAATCTTCTATTTTATATTTGTCATCAAATTCGGGTTCATTATTATTTAATACTACATAAGGTTCTTTGTTATATTCTGGTATATTATCAATACTATAAGAATTATAACTTTCCTGATTTATTACTCTTTTTATAGTTTGCTTTATATCTTCATTAGAATTTACAAATAACAAAAGAGCTATAGCAGTTACTATAGGTATTATATTTATTTTTTTCTTTTTCATTATTTTATTATATTCCTCAATATATAATCCATAGTTATCTTTATATCAGGAAAACAATCTATATTCTCTAATTCATTACGCGAAAACCAACGAATAGCATCGCTCTCCTCTTTATTTAATTGTTCCTTAGAATCATCATTTGGTACTGCCGCATATATTATATCTATATGCATATGAGTTTCTCCATCACTTGTTGTTCTTCTATTTTTTTGAATTCCAAGAGGTCTTATAAAGTCATCTTCTCTTGGAAATCTTTCTCCAAGTAATCTAACTCTTAAACCAGTTTCTTCGTATACTTCTCTAAGTGCAGCCTCTTCAGGAGTTTCATTTCCTTCTATATGTCCTCCAGGTTGAGTCCATCTTCTATTTTTTTTATGCTTTATCAATAATATTTTTTTTGTGTATGGATCTATTATAAATGCTGATGCACAAAAATGTCTTTTCATATATACCACCTTTAGATAAATATATCAAATATATTTTGATATGTCATTATTATTTAAAGATATTATATTTTTTTTACACTTTTTTACAATTATTCTAAAACATCTTTTGGTTTTATATTTTCATTTCTTTCGTACACTGTGATTTTTTCGTTTGTATCTAATGTTACAAGTAATATTTTAGATAAATCAGTGTATCCTTTTTCTCTTAATTTTTTATCTAACCACTTTAAATCTTTATTCATATTTTTTAAATTGTTATGCATTATTTTAGAATCAATAACTACATTAGCGCACAATCCTTCTCTATTTACCTTTATACTCATATCCTTTGGAGTTATAGGTCTATATTCTGGTTTGGGTAATATACTAAGTTTACCGTTTGCCTCCATAAGAGCATATTCTACCTGTGATAAATCAAAATATCCATTGCTCCTAATTTCTTCCATCATATCGTTTATATCAAATTTAACTTTTTTTAAATTTTTTTCTAATATTTTACCATCTTGAATTAGAACAGTAGGTGTCCCCATAAAAAATCTTCTAAGTACTATGCTCTTCATAGTTAAATATGAAACTAGATATGCGAAAAGTCCAAAAAGTACTACAGCCCAAATTCCATTTAATTCATTTGATTCTAAATTTATAGTCATTTCTGCTGCAAAATTACCTATTGATATTCCTATTACATAATCAAAAAGAGACAATTGAGAGACTTGCTTCTTACCCAACATTTTTGTAATTAAGAATAAAGTTAACAATGATGAAATTGCTCTTACTGTTACATCTAGCAATTCTTTCCAATCAACACTCATACTAGTCACCTAATATTATTATTACAAATATCTATATTTATATACAAAAAAAGGTGTTTTTATTTACCTTTTCTTATTTTTTGTTTATTTTTTTTGAATATTCCTTTTCATTATCTCTTAATATATTCATTATATTTTCTATATTACAATCAAAAGAAAATCTTATTTCTTTTAACCCGTTTTCTGATATTTCTGGTTTTGTTTCTATTAGAAAATTATCTTGAGCAAAAAGTTCTTTTAATTTATCAATATCAATTTGTATATCAAAAAGATTTTTTTGTATATTATTTACAACTAACTCATTTAATATCATTGTTTTTCCTTTAGGTCTAACAATAAAATACACTTTAGTAATTAAACCATCTTTTGATTGAAACATCTTTTTATAATTAATTTTTTTTATTATTGATCTCCACATTAAATAATAAGCTTTTTCTGTACCTCTATTAATATTCTTTTGATATTTTGCTTCTAATTTATCAACTTTATTTTCTAATTTTCTATATATTTTTTCATTCATAGTATCTCTCCTTGATAAAATATACTAACATAAGAAGAACATTTTTTCAAGAAAAAAAGAAGATTATTTTTCTTCTTTTGTAAATCCATATTTACGATTGAATTTTTCTACACGACCTGTTTTAGAAACTTGAACACCATTTCCACCTTTATAAAATGGATGACATTCATTACAAACTTCTAAATGTAAATCTTTCTTAGTTGATTTAACTGTAAAAGTATTACCGCATGCACAATTTACTTTAGTGTCAACATATTCAGTATTTGTTTTTTTCATTTTTTACTCTCCTCCCGCCATGGCAAATTCATGCCATAGAAATTTAATTACTTACATAGTTTATCAAATAATTTAAATAATTGCAAGTACTTTATAAAGAAAAATAGTCAAACGACTATTTAATCATTATTTTTTCCAAATAATCTTAATAATTTTAAGAATATATTAATAAAATCTAAATATAATTGTAAAGCTCCATATATAGCTAAATTATCTTCGTTTTCTATTGAATATAAATTTCTCTTAATTACTTGGATATCGTATGCTATATAACAAATAAATACTATTAAACATACAATCGTTAAAACTAAATCAAATGATTCACTTCCAACAAATATATTGATTAAACTACATATTATTATACCAAGTAAAATCATAAATAAATATATTCCAAACTTAGTTAAATCTATCTTTGTGTAATAACCTATAAGTGCGAATATTAAAAATATTAATGATGTTATACCAAATACATATATAATAGATGTTAATTCATATAAAACAAATATTGATGAAAATGTAAGTCCTGTTAAAAATGAATATAAGCAAAACATTATTTTTGCAGACATTGGACTCATTTTTCTTATTCTAGCACTTAACCATATTACTACTACTAACTCCGCTACTATAAGAACAACATATAATTTTGAAAATACATTATATAACATATTTTCATTCATAGAAACATAAGCTCCTACTCCAAATGTTATAGCTAAACCTATAAACATCCACATAAAGATTTTTGAAAATATTTTATTATTCTCTATCATTTTATCACCCACATTAATTATACAATATTTTTTTTATTTAGTAAAGTTTATTATCTTATCTGTTATATAATAATATCCATCAATTGTAGGATATATACCCTTTATTATATATTTATCTAAATTGCTTATATCAATATAATTAATTTTATTATCTCTACATATATTTGATAATTTTTTATTTGTGTATTCTATTAGTTCTTTGTTATTTATTATATTATAAAAACTTAAAAAGTATATTTTATCCTTATTATATTTTCTAAGTAATATAATTAATTTTTCTATATCTAGAAGAAGTGAATCAACATAATTATAATTTAAATTTTTTGTATATATTAAATCATTCATACCAATAGATATTACTATATAATTTGATTTTATTATTAAGTTTTGTAATTTATACTCTTTATTATTATAATTTATAGTTTTATTATAATTTATATCATTTATTAAATCATTTACTCTATAGTCTTCTAAAACTGAATAATTTACATATTTTTTTAATTTACTACCTAATGAATCTTTTATTCCTGTATTATAGTTGTATTCTATTTTATTGTAATTATTCACACCTTGTGATAACTGATCACCTAATGAAACATAATATATATCTTTATCTATATTAAGGTAGTATATTAAAAAAGTAAATATAAAAACTATTGTTACAAAAATTGTTTTTTTCATAATTCCTCCACAAAAAAAGTAGCTTAGCTACTTAATTATATTTCTTCTAATGATATTTTAGCACCTACACTATCAAGTTTATCTATTATATTTTCATAACCTCTAAGGACATGTTCGACATCTTTTATAACAGTTTCACCGGTTGCGACAAGCGCAGCAAGAACTAAACAAGCTCCAGCTCTTAAATCGGTTGCGACAACTGTTTTTCCAACTAATTTTGTAGGACCTTTTATTTTTATTTTTCTACCTTGGATTTCTATATCTGCACCCATTTCTTGTAAATATGGAACATTTTGAAATCTATTTTCATATATTGTTTCTTCTAAATTAGATGTTCCATTACATTGTGTTAATAATGTAGTTATTGGTTGTTGCAAATCTGTTGGAAATCCAGGATAACCTAAAGTTTTTAAATTTACATGATGAGGATTTTCACATTTATTAATTATTATATAATCTTTACCTAATTTTAAATCAACACCCATTTCTTTTAGTTTAAGCACTAATGATTCAACATGTTCTGGTATTATATTCTCTATTTTTAAATCTTTTCCAAGTAAAGCTCCAGCTATTATATAAGTTCCAGCCTCTATTCTATCTGGAATTACTTCAGTAAAACATCCCTTTAAATGTTCTACTCCTTTTATTCTTATTTCACTAGTTCCAGCTCCTGTTATTTTAGCGCCCATATTATTTAAGAAAGTTGCTACATTTACTATTTCAGGTTCCTTTGCCGCATTTTCAATAATAGTAAGACCCTTTGCTTTTACCGCAACTAACATAGTATTTATAGTAGCACCCACACTTGGCATATCCAAATATACGTGTCCACCAACTAGTTCTTCGGCATCTATTGTAAATTTATTTCCTTCTTCTTTAACAGTCGCTCCCAGTGCTTTAAAACCCTTTAAAGTTTGATCTATTGGTCTTGCTCCTATTTTACACCCACCTGGAAAATACATTTCTACATGCTTATATTTACCTAATAGAGCCGACATAAAATAATAAGAAGCTCTAAGTTTACTAGAAACACGTTCTGGAATTTCTTTATTTACTATTGATTTTGGATCTATTTTAATTATTCCATCTTTTAATTCTATTTTTGCTCCCAAATAATCTAATATTTCTTTTAAAGCTTCTATATCAGAAATATTTGGTATGTTATCTATATTTACAATATCATCAGATAAAATAGATGCTGGTATTAAAGCAACTGCGCTATTTTTAGCTCCACTAATTCTTATTTTACCTTCTAATATATTTCCTCCTGTTACTCGTATTTGTTTCATATTACCTCCAAGACTACTATATTTTATGATAATCACCCAAACTTGTGTATATTATGCAGTCCTATATAATTATAACATTTATATTGAAACTTGTAAATTAAAGAAAACAAAATTAGCGTTTTTGTAATAAATTAATTTACACACATTAATTTCTACCAATATTCGATATAAGTATATTGAAGACAAACAAATAATTTTATATAATAAATGTGTTAGAGGTGGTTACATGAATAATTATGAATTTGGTAATTTGTTATATAAACTTAGAATGAAATCAAATTTAACGCAAGAAGAACTTGCTAAAAAATTAAACATTACTAATAAAGCTATTTCTAAATGGGAAAATGGTAGAGCTATACCAAATACAAATACATTAAAGAATTTATCTATTTTATTTAATATTCCTATTGATAATTTATTACAAATTACAAAGCAAAGAAAAAAAGAAATAATAAAAATTGTAATTACAGGTGGGCCATGTGCTGGAAAAACAACTGCTATGAGTTGGGTACAAAATGCATTTACAAATTTAGGATATCATGTTATTTTTGTCCCTGAATGTGCAACTGAAATAATTAATGCTGGTATTTCTCAAAAAAGCTGTGAAAGTATATTTGATTTTCAAAAAACTCTGATGAAATTACAAATAGAAAGAGAAAATATATATGAAGAAAGTGCTAAACATATAAAAGGAGATAAAGTATTAATTATTTGTGATAGAGGTCTTATGGATAGCAAAGCTTTCTTAACTAATTTAGAATTCTCTACAATATTAAATGATTTAAATAAAAATGAAATAGAGCTAAGAGATAATTATGATGCTGTTTTTCATTTAGTAACAGCTGCAAAGGGAAAACAAGAATACTATACGCTTTCAAATAATACTGCTAGAAATGAAACAATTGACGAAGCTATTACTATAGATAATAGATTAATTGATGCTTGGTCAGGACATCCGCATTTTAGAATAATTGATAACTCTCTAGAATTTGAAGATAAGATGAAAAAATTAATAAAAGAAATTTCTGTAGTATTGAAAGAACCAGAACCTTATGAAATTGAAAAAAAATATTTAATACAATATCCTGATATTAATTGGTTAAATAAAAATTGTAAAAAAGTTGATATTATACAAACATATTTAAAATCAAATAATAATGATGAAATTAGAGTAAGACAAAGAGGAAATAATGGTAATTATATATACACTAAAACAATTAAAAAGAATATTTCCAGTATAAAAAGAATTGAAATAGAAAAAAGATTATCTAAGGATGAATACTTAGAACTACTTATGGAATCTGACATTAACAAACATCCAATAAGAAAAACAAGATATTGTTATATATATAAAAATCAATATTTTGAAATTGATATATATCCTTTTTGGAAAGATAAAGCTATCCTTGAAATAGAATTAAATAATGAAAACCAAGAAATAGAAATTCCAAACAAATTTAAAATTATAAAAGAAGTAACATATGATAAAAAATATAAAAATAGTGAGCTTGCTAAATTTTAACACTCACTATTTTTTATATATAAATAATACCTAATATTATAAGAATTATTCCACCTATAAAAGTAGCTACCTTACCTATTAACTGATTTAATTTATTACCAAGAACCAACCCAATATAAGTAAATACAAAGCTTGTTATTGAAAAAATAATAGAACAAATTAAAAAATTATTACTTATAGCATTTAAACCAATTCCTATAGAAAAGCTATCTATACTAACTGCTAAACCAAACAATATCATTTCTGTAATTTTTAATTTTTTAACTTTTTCTCCCTTTTTAAAACTTTCTATAAGCATACTAATTCCTATAAATAAAAATATAACAAAAACTAATAAATTATCATTTATCTTTAAAACATTTAAAATAAAATTTCCTATAAGCATACCTAATATAGGCATTAAAAAATGATATGCACCTACTATTACAGATAATAATTTAATATCATTTTTACTTAATGAAATAGTTCCATAAGCAAGAGATAATGAAAAAGCATCCATACTTAAACTTATTGCGATTAAAAAAACGAGTATTATGTTCATAGCCTCACCTATAAAATAATACGCGTTAATTTTAAAAATATTTATCTATTAATGTTTTAGCCATAGTAGTATATTCAACATCAGTTGAATCTTCAGCTTCTATCATACAAAGTGGTGGGAATAATACACACCACCAATTATCTCCTAATCCCTCTCCTAGAGTTACTACAACAGATTCATAATAACCTTCTTTATACTTTATACCTTTAAATTCTTTATCAGGAAAGTAATTTAATCCAAAATTAATTGTAAAAGGTAATTTATATTGCTCTCTTTGTAAAGTATTGTCAATATTATTCTTTATTGATTCTAAATTATTATTTATTAATTCTCTTGCTTCTTCTACATCTTTAGCATTAATTAATAATTTATACATATCTCCTTCTATAGTATCTTTTACTTTATATTTTATTTTTTGATCATAATCACTATTAGAATTACCTATTACTCTTATTCTAATAGCATCATCTGGTATCATGTTATTTGTAGCAAACACATTACCTATAAAAATATATACAAGTATTACTAAAAAAAATAAAAATATTGTTCTTTTCATTTTATCACCTATTTAATATTGAACAATATTTCTATTTTTATACATTTTTATTTAATCTAATTTGGATTTTAAAAACATTCGTATCGTCCTCACTCTCGTTCGGAGCTCATCTACCGAATGTTTTTAATCGATTCTAAATTCGGAAAGCCACAGCCACGCCAAGGGAATCATTAGCATTGCGGCTGCTCCAATTGCCAGTGCTGGCCACGCTGTAAAAAAAGTTAGTATAAATGGAAACAGCAGAACGAAGCCACCAAATTGCTGAACTTCCATTATAGTTCTTAATTGCTCCTAAATACCTTGCTGTTATTCCTCTTGAATAACCTGCTGTTGTTACTCCATTTGCCTTATAATAATCTAATTGTCTTGTTTCTGCTTCTGCTGTATCATAATCTATTGTATTAGTTGTTCCTTCTTTTCCCCATACTTCTTTTGTTGATAATAAGTATATTTTATCTTCTGATGTGAAATTTGTCTCTCCATCTGTAGAACCATGACTTGACACTACTTTTGTATTTATTATATTTTCCTTTAATCCTTCTGGTAATGCATTATATATATCATTATTTACATATGTTCTCATTTCACTTGC
>OIYS01000199.1_pt1 | contig 43924 bp, 35 predicted proteins | sample 1588271 | NCBI WGS metagenome assembly OIYS01 (sample SAMN03283286) | human gut metagenome | biome: human-associated habitat; material: feces | host: Homo sapiens | place: Peru | collected 2012 | reverse complement strand
AAGAGTGATATCACAGAGCAGTTTCAGCGTTGAGCCTTCGTTTGAGACTGCCGCAGTCCATGCATTAGCAAATATATCGTAATTTTCCGCCGTGCCGTCCGCCTTTGTAAGCATAGCCACATAGATCTGCCGTTTGCAGACATCCTGACACTTGCCGTCCGCGCCGATTGCCGTGTGATGGCAAGGCATACCGCATTCCTGGCACTGGGTCTCGCCTTCGATGTTCACTATGAACCAGTGATGGTGCTCGGCGACATAATACGTTTTGGTAAGGCTCGTCTTGCCTGAGATATATTCAGGCCACTCCCACTCTCTGTTGAAGAAGGAGCAATCGTCAGCCAGCAGATCCTCCACGAAGCCGCCGTCATTCCGCTCGATCTTGTCGAACTGTCCGCCGTTCAGCTTGGTATTCGTGGTCTTGTTGATAGACAGCGTGCCAATCTCAACGCGATTCCAATAAGCCGCATCTTCGATCACCAGCGTGCTGTCGGTATTATGATCACCAATGGTAACAGCTCCGATTTTACCGCAGCCCTTAAGGGTCAGGGTTCTGTCCGGTACAGCAAAGTCAATTTGGCTGATGGTTTTACCGTTCAGGTTAATTGTGCAGGAGCTGTTCGGTATTAAAGTTTTATCAATATTACTAAACAAAACAACCGTGTTGCCGTTTGAGAAATCGCTTTCCTGCAATTCTTCAACATAGCTTACAACACCGTTTTTATCCGTAATTTTTGCTGCGTATATTTTCCCACAGTAGTTACAATAGCCTTTTACATCATTTCCCTCGCTGTGATCGCATTCAACGACCTCAAGGTTTGCAAAGTATGTATTAGCAGACGTCGTAAGTCCGTAGGCAACCAGGTCGCCCGGGTTCCTTGTCAGCGTTCCCTTGTTATCCTTAAAGGCATAGCCTGCCTCCAGCATATCCGAAATAACCACCTTATCGCCGCCGCCCGTAAAGCTAACAGAGTTGAAGGTACCGCCGGAGAGCTTTATGTTTTTAAGGCTCTCGGTATCGGTGTAAGGCAATCTCAGGCTGCCGATATTGCCGCCGAGAACCGTCACGGTTGATTCGGCATCGGTCACCCTAATAGTGCCGACACCCTTGCAGTCATCAGCAATCGTAACATCTCCGCCTGCCGCTTCTATTGTAAGCTTAGAATCAAGCTTTCCGTTTGCCACGGTAAGAGCCGAGTTATTCATAACAATAATTCTGTCGCTGCCGGACATGGTGTGACCGTTCAGATCCAGTTTGATATTGTTGTTATTTGAAATATAAAGCGGATTTATTCCCAGATCGTATTTGTAATTGAGCAAGGTAACCGTGACCTGCGCCTTTTGGTTGTGGAAAACAGAATCAACAGCCTCGCGGAATGAGGTAAAGAACACCGGCGCTTTACCCGTATAGGTCACCTTCGCTTCAAGCTGGGTGTCGCAATCCTTGCAGATTCCCGTGGCGTTATCCACATTGCCGTGCGGACACGGCGCACCGCACCCGGTGCATTTGCCGTTTCTGTAGCTATGCTGATGATCGGCAATGATCTTTACGTTTTCAAGAGTCAGTACATCGGCATTTACGATACCGCCGCCGTCGGCGCCGTAAAACGCACAGCCGTCCCCAAGCAGGCTGGCGAGAGTCGGCTCCTTATATTCACTGGAGCCACTTTCCAGTTCGGTGGAGATCTTCGTGAATATGCCGCCAGCAAGGCGAATCTCACCATGACTGATCCTCAGTTCTAGGTCTGCAAAGGTGCCGTCTGCAATGTTCGTCGTGCCGCCGTCTGCGTACAGATTTATCCTTTCCGGATATTCGCCGCCGTTTACGGTCAGCGTGCCGCCGTTAATTGTGAACCACTGTACCGAGCCGCCCGAAACATTGGCAAAAACCTCCTCGTCTTCACCGTCGTTAAGATTAAAAAATTCCACCTCACCGCCGGTGATGTTCACCTCAGCAGCAAAGCTTTCCGCCTTCAGATCGACGATCGAACCGCTATCGACAGTCAGCGTGCCGGCGTTCACTGCCAGATTCTCGATCTCGCCGCCTCCGACGCTGTCGGTCACGGTCAGCGTACCGGGCGTCCCCTTGATTTCCTTTTCCGCTTCCTCGTCATAACCATACGAGCCTACATCGACATAGTTGATGCTTTTTCCGTTCAGATCCAGCGTAAATTCGCCGGTGATGAATGGAATATCGTCAAGAGTTTCAGACTCCGGCACTGTGATATCGGCAAGCAGCTTGAGCGCGCCGCCGTTTCGGTTTGCATATCCGACCGCGTCGGCATAGCTGTTAAAATTGATCGTCGAGCCGTTTGCCAATGTCACCTCCGCCTCGCCGCCTGCCGCAAATACAGACGCCTGATTGCCGTCCGCCGCAAATACCGATAGTGGCACCATGGAAAATACCATGATAACCGTCAGCAGCACGGAAAGTATCCGTTTTTCCAGTGTCATGTTTGTGTTCATCTCGTTACTCCTTTACACGCATCTTGCAATCGCCGCAGAGAGGACCTGCGGGGAAACAGGCTTTTTATGAAAATACGCACAGCCGAGCCTGTAGGACTGCACGCCGAATCCGTTGTCATCCGAAAACCACAGCACCGGGACATCTTTGCAAACGCTTTTGGCGGCGATTACACCCTCCATACCGTCCGCACCGTCCATCGCAATCACGATGCAGTCCGGCGGGCTTTCTCCGAGTCCTGTGATAAAGCTGTCATAATCCGGATAGTCTGTTACCTGCATTTTACGGTAACGCAGGTCCGGTAAGGCAGTAACGGAGCACATAAACTCATCTCTGTCCGTTTCAGTTCCGTATAGAATCAACCTCATATGGCACCTCCTCGCAGGCACAATTATACATAGATATCATAACTGATATCTGAAATTTCCGCAATCGGTTTGGCGCAAGCGGTCAAAAAAGGACTCAAGCGGTAATCATTTGGGGATTGACGCTTTGTTTTTTCACAATCATGTGGTATAATGAATGTAATTGAAGAATACACGACTGTATAGCATAAAGAGGAGTTTTAGTTTTGAGGATCGCAATCGTTGACGACGACATACGGATGTATGAATGTCTGCAAACTTATTTTGGAGAACTGCTCGGTTCATCTGCCGAACTTACATATTTCAAAAGCGGAGAGGACTTTCTGCAAACTTGGCAGCCCGGCGCTTTTGAACTGATCGTGCTGGATATTTTCATGGACAAGCTCACAGGCATGGATGTGGCGAGGGAAATACGCAAAACGGACAGCGATGTCCGTATCGCATTCGGCACCACAAGCAATGAGTTTGCCTGTGAGAGCTACGAGGTAAATGCCTGCTACTATCTGCACAAGCCGTTTGACCGGGAGCGTGTCAAAGCAATGCTTGACCGCATCGATCTTGCCCAGGTCGAAAAGGAACGAACAATACAACTGCCTGACGGCAAAAGCGTCGTACTGCGCGATATCATTTATGCAGACTACGCCGCACATTATACGACGCTGCACTGCAAATACGGGAAGGATATCATCCTGCGGGCAAACCTTTCGGAGATTGAAGCACTGCTTTGCGATTATCCGTATTTCTTTATCCCGTCGAAAGGGCTGATCATCAACTTTCACGAGGTCGACGCACAGAACGCAGACACCTTTACCATGAGCAACGGCAGTCTTATTCCCATCAGCCGGCGTCGGGCAAAAGAGGTGACGGATGCCTATTCATCCTTCCTGTTTGAGCAGCTGCGTAAAGGAGGCAAACGGTAATGCCGCCTGTTTATCGGTTCATTGAGATCATCGTATATTCGCTGCTGAACTTTCTGCCGTTTCTTGCTCTGGCGCTCTATCCGTTCCGGCACAGTCTGCGGTTTTCAAGAGGCGTTACCGGAATTCTGATTGGACTGCTGTCTGTCATTCAGGTGCTGCTCGGCGCATGGGTCAGCTTTGTTCCCGGAAATCATGCCGCAATCGCCAGTGCGCTCAGCACGGCGCTGTATGCCGCTTTCTATTTTCTCGCCGTGAAGAAGCATTTCGGCAAAACGCTTTTCACGCTGCTGATGATCTCCAATCTTGCCAACTTCGCCGTGATTTCCGCCAAATGCATTGAGGGGCTCTTGTTTCCGGCATTGGCTATGCAGAGCTACCGCTGGTCCTTCTCGCTGATGCTCTTTGCTGTGGAGATCATTCTCTCTGTGCCGATCTTTCTTTATATGAAGTCCGTATTCACTCCGGCAGTAGAAAAAGAACCGTCCGGCTTTGAGTGGCGGTATCTGTGGCTGATTCCCACAACCTTCTATATCGTATGGTATTTTGCAATATACAGCGTTGTTTCCCGTTCGGCGCTGGAAATTGCGCTGCGTCCGAAGAATACTCTGTTTTTGTTTATCATCAATGTGGGAGCGATCCTGATCTACTATGTCGTGACCCGCCTGATTTTGGAGCAGAATCAAACGCTGGAGCTGGAGGAAAAGAATCATCAGCTTTCTATGCAAGCGGTGCAATATGAGAATCTGCAGGAAAAAATCACCGACGCCCGCCGTGCCAAGCACGATGTGCGGCATCATATCTCGCTTATACGCGAATATGTGAGCAAGGGAGAGCTTGACGCATTACTAAAATATCTCGACGGCTATAACGACAGTCTGCCGGACGATTCGCTCATTCGTTTCTGCGAGAATCCCGCCGCCAATGCCGTATTGCTTTATTTCGCGCAGCAGGCTAAGGATAATGATATTGACTACATCGTCAACGCAGAGATCCCCGGCGATATTTTCGTTTCGGATACCGATATTTCCGTTCTGTTCGGCAACCTGATCGAGAACGCCATAGACGCCTGCAAAGAGGAACACGGTGATGACCGAAAGATTGATATTCGGGCAAGGCTCAAAGGCAGCACCCTTTGCGTCACAGTCGATAACACCTTTACCGGAACGCTCCGGCGCACAACCGATAATGAATTTCTCTCGACCAAGCATAAAGGTCCAGGACTCGGCACACAGTCGGTAAAAAGCATTGCCGAGCAGTACGGCGGTGTCTGCCGTTTTGAAGTAAAGGACGGTATGTTCTGCGCCTCGGTAATGTGCAATAAAAGGTAGATATTCAAAAAGGCACAGCCATCGAAATGATAGCTGTGCCTTTTGCTTGGTAATTCGGTTTACTTATTGACGGCATCCTTGAGAGCCTTGCCTGCTTTAAATGCCGGAGCCTTAGCTGCCGGAACGGTGATCGCCTCGCCGGTACGGGGATTCTTTGCGGTTCTCTCTCCACGCTCACGGGTTTCAAAAGTGCCGAAACCGACAAACTGTACCTTGTCGCCTGCAACAAGCACTTTTTCGATCTGTGCGAGGGTTGCGTTGATAATGTTTTCTGTGTCTTTCTTGCTTGCGCCGGCAGCCTCTGCAACTGCAGCAACAAATTCTGTTTTGTTCATATCTGAACCTCCAAAGTGTATTTTCAGCGTATATTGCTATATTTAATATACCATATTTCGAGCTGTTTTGCAAGAACGGATGTTGCATTGAGGTAGTGTGCTTAATTTAATCATCACTTTTTCAATCCCGCTTCGTTTCCACATCGTTGCTCTTTGTGATTTTATAAGTTTCTGTCATCGCAAAAATATCATAGATAAAACATACCCGTCATATTGAAAATCATATGCAAAAGTGTCCACCCGAGATATTAAATTTCAAAAACAAAACCGTAGAATCCCTTATATATCAAGGCTTCTGCGGTTTTGGTACTGTCTTTACACACAAGTAATAATCATTAAACAAATGGTCAGCTCTTAAGCAAGTATATAGATTGCTGCTCCGACAAAGGCACTCCTCCTGCGCCATAGCGCCATTTTCAACTCCGCCTCCGGGATTGACCGGATTGGCAAAGTTTAGAACGGCGCCCCTACCGCCATTTGCATATTTGCGGGCCTCTGCAAATGTCGTATTTTCGCTGATGGCAACATAGCATTCTGACTCGTCGGCTCGTACACCAGACGCAAAGTTTTCGTAATATATCTTTGAGGATTCGGCAGTTTTCTTTGTTTCGTCGCATAGCACACCTGCCGTAGAGAACGCTAATGTATCCTGAAAGGAAGCAATCAAATCTCTTCTATCCATATACTGCACCTACTTTCTTTTCCGGAAATCCTCCTCAATCTGAGTGCTCCAGTTATCACTGATCTGCTGATTGCTGCGCATTGCACTAATCGGAGCAGAGATGGTTTCATACAGGACTTGCGTTCCTTCACTATCTGCATGATAATTCACAGCTCTATTTCGTGCAATGCCAAAGCTTGCGGCTGTTTCAACCGCATCTATGTTGGCGCCGATGAATAGGAATTCCCATCCATGCTGTTCTTTCTGGCGCTCAATCATTTTCTTGACAGTTTCGCTGCTATACTTATAGCTGGCATTTTCCTGGCCGTCTGTGGTAATGATAAACATCGTATGTGCCGGTACATCCTCAGGCCTCGCATACTTATGGATGTTTTCAATGTGGTGGATCGCACCACCGATTGCATCCACAAGAGCTGTGCATCCACGCACATGGTAATCTTTTGCGGTCATTTTGGGAATCTCAGACAATGGCATGCGATCATGCAAAACGCTGCTTTCGTTGTCAAAGAGAATGGTAGAAACATATGCCTTGCCATCTTCCTTCTTTTGCTTTGCGATCATCGCATTGAAGCCACCAATCGTATCGCTCTCAAGACCTGACATGGAACCGCTGCGATCGAGTATAAACACCAACTCTGTAATATTATTTTCTTTCATCCTGAATACCTCCGATAATGTACTAAGGCTTCTATAACCTTGTATCTACATTATAGAAAAAATCACCGGAGGTGTGGTCGCATACGAAGCGACATGTTTATCCCAACAAGCTCTGATCAAAAGCAAACAGAGCTTCATTTATTTCAAATATATTGTAGTTCCTATTGGAGATAAAGTATTCTATTATGATGTCAAACTTACGGCTGTGCGAAAGTGCAAAACCGGCCTTCATAAGCATATCCTTCGTTTCATTCAGGCTCAGTTCCAAGGCAATCGCAAAGGCGATAGCCGTTGTTTTGCTCGTTTTATAGTTTACATCGGAGCGTATCTTTGAAAACAGTCTGCGGTCAACATTTGCTTTCTTATATACTTCGGTGTCTGTCAACCCTTTTTCATCAATCTTCCTGAGAAGCATTTGCGAAAAACTCTCGTCGATTTGATTGACCACTTCTTCCAAACTGATGCCTTTCGGTGCTGCAACGGCACATTCAGGTTCTTTACATGCCTCTGTTGCATATGCATCGGGCAGAATCTGCGTTTCTGCTAAAAGCGTACTTTTCTCACAGACATCTGCACGGGGTCGATTATAAATAAAATGAGTATCGACATATGTGTCGTCTATATAAGATGTTATCTCCGCAAATAACTTTTCGCTGATTTGAAAAGCGGATTTGTCAAACACCACTAAGTAAACCAGCATATCGTGATCGAGGAGGAATTCGGTTATCATGTCTACGGCCACTTTCAGCACCTGGTCTTTCGGATAACCGTATATGCCGGACGAAATCAAAGGAAAAGCAACAGATTCACAATTATATTCTTCGGCGAGTTTCAAGCTCTCTTTATAGCAACTCTTCAACAGGCTTTCCTCGTTGCTGCTGCCGTCTTTCCACTTCGGGCCGACCGTATGGATCACATACTTGCATGGCAGGTTATATCCCTTTGTAATCTTTGCTTGACCGGTTTTACAGCCACCGAGTTTCATACACTCAAACAACAGCTTCTTTCCGGCAGCATTATGAATTGCGCCATCAACACCGCCACCACCGAGTAGTGTGGAATTGGAGGCATTGACTATGGCATCACATTCAATTTTAGTTATGTCGTTTCGTATTATTTTAATCGGCATTTCAGCCCTCCAGTAGCAAAGGGGCCATGACAAAGCATAGCCCCTTCACCGAGTGTTAAATTACAGTTTGCGAACTAAAACCTTGACTTTCGGATCATCTGCATCGTATTCTTCCAATACTTCTTTGATTGCTCTGAGCTCCGAACTAGAGGAAGCGTTTTCTATGCGTTTTAAAATTTCATAGTATTCGCTTTCTGACAAAGACTTGCTCATTTATAACCCTCCTTTGCTATTATATTATAATAGAGCTTTGTTGTATCAAAGCAATATCATCCGTTCCTCTAATAGAACAACTGCGACACAATATAGCTAGTGCCATATTACAATCTTAAATTTTAGAATTTTTTATCTTCATAGGGGGTGCTTTCTACGCCGTTGTTTTGAAGTTTATTGACCATACGATCAAGAGTCCCCCTCCACATATGGTTAAACCACTCAGTATGACCAAACCATTTTACAAGAGTAGGGCTGACTGCGTAATATGCTCTAATGAATGCACGACCATACCAAGTTTCAGCAAGAGTGTTGTCACGGAATCTTCTCAGTGTCCATACTTCGGGGCAATCGTAGGAACCATATACTGCTGTAGCAACATAACAGTCGCCGGATTTCTTTGGCGCAGCATTCTGATAACCGGTATTGTTATAACTATTACCGCCTCGCATCTCTTGCTCCAGGATCTGGGCATTATTTCGAGCATTTTCATCGCCTTCGGCCCCAGCCTGACGCCACCAATAAAGTGCCTGGTTATCATCTCTTGAAGTACCCCACGCATTGTGGTAACAAAGACCAAGATTGTACTTGGCGGTTGTGTTTCCGCGTTCGGCAGACAGTTTCCATAGCGGGAACGCTTTATAATTATCGTTTGTCTTTGTTGCATACATTAGAGCAAGGCTAAAGATAGCATCATCATAATAATCACCTTCGCCTGCATCTATAACATCTCTGTAATAGGATTCAGCTTTGCTATAGTTTGTTGGGATGCCCTCTCCGTCAGCATACATATCTGCCAAACAAGATTTTGCTTGAATGTTGCCTTGCTCAGCTGCTTTTTCGAACCATTGCACAGCCAAAGCCTTATTCTCAGCTGTTCCTCGGCCGGCTCTATAGCTTACGCCCAAATTCTTTTGAGCAAACTGTTCGCCTTTTTCGGCTGCAAGTGTGAACCAATGGAAAGCTTCACGATCATCTTGTGCAACACAATCACCTGTTGCATAGCAAACGCCAAGAGAACCCATTGCCTCCGGATAACCGGCATCGGCAGCCTTTTTGAAAAGTTCAAGTGCGCGAGGTTTATTCATCGGAACGCCCATAGATCCGTCACGATACAATTCTGCCAGATCATTCGTGGCCTTCAGGTGCCCACCAGCACTTGCTTTTTCCCAGTATTCAACACCTACCGCTGAGTTGCCGTTTGTGATTTCTTCAAACCCCATAAGCGCTTGGGCTATTACATGCCCATTATCAGCAGCCTTCTTTAGCCACTCGTGAGCAATGGTTTCATTTTTATCTACCCCAGAGCCTTCATCATAAGCCTGATAGACCAAGAATTGGGCTTCGACATCGCCTTCTTCTGCGCGTTTAATATTGAATTCGAAAGCTTTCTTAGGATCCGTTCCATCTTCGGTAGTATTTCTTTTATATACGAATGCAAGCATATCGTCTGCTTCTGAGTCACCCATGGCCTTCGCCTTTTCAAAATATTCAACAGATTTGGCAACATCCTTCTCTGTGCCAAGTCCGTCATGAACAAAAATGCCAACCTTTACAGTGGCACGTGCATGCCCGTTATCACTCGCGTATGTATATAGTTCCAGCGCCTTTGCAAGGTCTTTTTCTACACCTGTTCCGTTTTCATACATTAAGCCAAGGCAAAAAGCGCCATGTGCGCTACCGGCAGCATATGCCTCCGCATAATAATTCGCCGCCTTTTCAAGATCCGGTGTGGTAATACCGTTTTCATCATATGCATAACCCAACTGAAGCATAGCATCAATGCTACCTTGAGACATAGCTTTCTCAAAATACTCAATAGCGAGCGGGAAATTCTGCGCTGTTCCGGCACCATCCTTATAGCAAAGACCTACATTTTTACTGCATCCATTGAACCCAGCTTCACTACCTTTCAGCCAGATTTCAAATGCTTTTTCTTGATTTTGGATCAGGCCACATTCGCCATTAAAATATAACCCACCAAGTCGGAAAGTTGCTTTTTCATCACCTGCAGCATACGCATCCTCATAATAGCGAACTGCTTTTTCATAATCCTGAGCCACACCGTTTTCTCCGAGGCGATAAATTTCCGCAAGTCTATAACAAGCGTCAGGATGTTTTTGCTCCGCAGCGAGAGTATACCATTTTACCGCTTCATCAAAATTTTTCTCGATACCGTCGCCTTCCTCATAATTCATGCCAGTTATATACTGCGCTCCCCAATGTCCGAGCTCGGCTGACTTTTTCCAAAGTTCGGTTGACTTAGGTACATCTTTTTCAACTCCGAGGCCATTATAATAAGCTTTTGCCATAGCATACAGCGCATCTGAATTGTTTTGCTCCGCAGCTAACATAAACCACTTATTTGCCTCTTCATGATTGACCTCAACAATCTCGCCATCACGATAAATATTGCCTAATTTTACTTGTGCGTCTGCATCTCCAAGTTCTGCAGCACGAACATAAAGCTCTATTGCTCTGGTAAAATTCTGTTCAACGCCTACACCGTCATACAGGTATTCAGCTAAATACCAAAGAGCAGCTTTGTTGTTATATTTTATTGCACGCTCATAATATTCAGCAGCTTTGCTGTGATCTTGTTCAACACCAAATCCGCCTCTATAGCAACTTCCTATGTTAGTTAATGCGGTAGCATTCTCGGGATCCATTTCTAAAACCCGATTGAACCACGCAAATGCTTTGTCATTGTCCTCTTCGACATCAATGCCGCGGTAATAACAATTAGCAACTTCGAGAGCTGCTTCTACATCGCCAGATTCAGCTCTTTTCAATAACTCCTCATTAAACATACATCTTTCCTCCGTTTTTGCTGTTTTTTTGAATCATATTTTATTTATGTTTGAGGTACACTGGAACCACATTTGCCGCAAAACTTTTGCTTAGGGCGTAAGTACGAGCCACAATGACTACATACTATTGGCTCACATTGGTATTCGTCGAAATACTTCAGTTCGCAAGCGTCTCTAGCTACTCGATATTCTTCAAACACCTGTGTTGGCATCAATAATGGCCCTTTTGAAATAATCTCGTCCAGCTCCTTCATATTTTCGAGCAATTCATCTGCGGTAAATTTAGAAACTTTATTCTGGATAGCGTTAACCACATTAAAGTCCAATGAGACATCTTCAAGCATTTCTTGATTATCTTCGGACTCCTGTTCAATAGGGACTGTAATATCCGGTTTATCTGACTGTTCTCCATAAGTCATCTGTCGCCTATTCCTACGAATTGTCTGCTCCTTCAAAAGCAATTGTTTATATTCCTCCATGAATGAAAATAGGTCATTGATTTGAGAGGCAATCTCTTCTTCATCCAAAGTTTGAATAAACTCCTGAACTTTTGCCATATCATACACTTGTATCACCACCCCGCTCAATATTGTAGGAAAGTGAACCATCTTCGTTAAGCTCAGTAATAACCAATGTGGAATTTTCTTCAATATGCTTCATCACAAGAATACGAGAAAGTGGATTGATTAAAACGCTCTCAACCATATTTCCAATGCCTCGACCACCATTAACCAGATTGCTACTTGCTTTTGAATGAAGTTGCGAGTAATATTCAGATGATAATTCGAGGGTAATGCCTTTTTCATTAAACAAGTTGTTTTTGATTTTATTAACTTGTCCTTGAAGTATTTCGTCAACAACATTTTCCCGAATGAAATCAAAAACAACAAAATTATTGCCGATACGGTTTAGCAGCTCCGGTCTGCCAATCCTAAAACTAAAGAAGTTCTTTATGGAAGTAAGAACTTTTTCCTCAATTTCCGAGTATGGCATGTCGATTGTTACATTCTGATATCTGATCCCGTTGGTTGAATCAACATCAATCATGCCGAGATTGCTCGTGAAAATGATGAGCGTTTCAGAGAAGTATACAGTTTCACCAGTTGAGTCCGTCATCCGACCATCCTCTAAGATTTGAAGAAACTTATCCAAGATAGATGGGTCAGCTTTATCAATCTCATCAAACAACAGAACTGAGAATGGCTTTTCTTTAACTGCATTTGTAAGTTGTCCGCCAGCACCATAACCAACATACCCAGGAGGTGCTCCAAGAAGTTTTTGGTCCGAATGACTTTGCTGGTATTCACTCATATCAAATCGGGTAACAAATTTTTCATCGCCAAAAATCAGTTCAGCTATTGCTTTCGCCAACTCTGTTTTGCCGGTACCTGTTGGCCCTGCAAAAAAGAGAATACCTTTCGGTTTGCCTGTAGCACTTCCTTGAATACCCGACATACCCGAACATGCACGGCCGAGAATGTCAACAGCTTTTGAAATTGCTTTTGGCTGCCCCTTAACCCTTTTCGTTAAAATACCTTCAGCATTTTCTATTATGGAGTGATCTAACTTATCCCAATGGCTTTCTGTTTCGCCATATTTAAAGAGGTTAATAGCTTCTCTGACTTTTTTTGCTGATATACCTCTTTGCTCACAAAGCGAAAGGACACCAAATACCTCTACATTAGAGAAGCCCTCTGTCAAATTACTGATTTCGTCGATTGCTTTTTGAAGTTCATCACCAGAAAGCGACTCATAATCGTAGAAAACGGACATGTTACTTGAGATATAGCTTCTACGCAGCTCTTTATTTGGTTTTGAGATAGACACATTCTTTATGAATGGGTTGTTAATGTAAAACCACGCTGGAAGGTCATTGATTTTTTCAACTATGTAAAAAATCAGATTTGTAAGTAAATGATTATTTTTTGAGCTTATAGCCTGTTTCCTTTTCTTGGATGAAAGAAAAAGCCGCGTAAGGCACTCCAGCTCGTTTTCAGACAGCATATCCGGAGAAGATATTGTTGTATTTGCCATATCGAACACGATTGCAATAGGAATACTTGTGTTTTCAAGAGCTGTCCTCATTGCAATAGTTGCAGATTCAAACGATTTACAGGTATCTGCATTTGATTTTGCAGCATCAAAAAACTTTTTCATGCCCGACTTAGAGTAAGGGTTATGAAATCCATCAATTTTGTTATAGAATACAACAACATCATAGCCTTCACCGTCCAAGTAACGATAAAGGTATTCGTCCAATGTTACATGCTCGCAAACATTCTCTTCAGGATAAACCCACCCTTGAAGATCATGGACATTACCCTCAACAATGAAGGCTGTCTTCATGTTTTCGTATATTTCAAGATCCTTGTGCCATTTTGGCAATTCTAACGCCATTATTATTCCTCCTCGTGACGGTGTACAACCAGTTCATAATCGTAAAGCTTAATTACATCGCCATCACGGGCAAATCTCGCAGAGCCCTTGACTAATTGCTCATTATTGATGAAAGTGCCATATTTACTTATATCTTCAATCAGAAGCCCGATTCGCCCTCTATAAGACACTTTAATATGTTCACGGCTCACCGCATTATGTTTCCCTAGTAATTCTGCTCCAAGTGCATTTCTGCCGACTATTCCACCGGAAGAGGGGATAACGATTTGTTCCTTGCCGTCAGGTGTATTCAAACTATAATAGAACCTATCTAATGATATATCCTCTGATGTTTTTTCATCGGTGATTTCTTCCTGTTCTTCAACGAGATCTTCGTCAACAACAGACACCTCTAAAAGACTGCGTCCGCATTTTTCGCACTTTCGAGGAGCAAGGCCACGATGCTCAAACATATTTTTGGTTCCGCAATCACACAATTTATAAAATGCCATCTAATCACCCCCCAATATATTGCTCTTGTTTTTTCCCTCTCGAAATTTTCCGAGAGTTGTTCTTTCTGACTTTTCGCATCTTCTCCGCATTGGGTTTTTCCTCACATTCAATACGCAGGAATATACCGCGTTCCTGCATTTTACGGATCACCATCAAATGTTTTTGGCAAACTTTATGCGCTGATTCTTCTATCATGGCTTTTTTATCTGAGGAAAGCGAATCGGGATTGTCCGTTTCTGCAACCGTTTCAAAAATAATTCCTCCGCCATCCATGCTCATAAAGATTGAGCAATCAGAAAGTGTTTCATCGACAACTTTGTGACCCAAAAGTCCATCCAATTCCATTTCATCAACAACGCTCATATTTAGTTCCTCAAATACTTCAACGAGGTTTTGATAAACATAGTCTTCTTTCTTTTTTTCTGTATAGCGTTCAAGAAGCTTTTTGCTTTCTGTTTTAATACTTTCTTTTTTTATCTTCTTCGGCTTAATGCCAAGCAGTTCACAGAGTGCATAGTATTCAAATAACTCATCTGTGGCATCGGCAGGTTCAAACATTTCTATTTTCTTTTTAAGCGAATCAAAACGCCGCGCAACAAGTTCTTTAAAGTATTCATAATCAAGTTCATTGTCGTTTAAAAGCTCATTAAGGTATGAAACGAAACTGTTGCGTGCCTTGACATCATCTTCAGATTCCAACACTGCGGTAGCGAGTTGTGCATTTATTTCTTGTGCATATGTAAGTTTCTTCACCTTGTCTGAAGTTTCTGCTTCAAAAGCGTCCAAAAGATTCGACCAGTCAATGACAGCCAAATTTCTTTTATCAGAATTGCCAGTCTCAACACTAATGTTTTCTAACCCTTCTGATAAACCGGTTGAAATAACTTCATTTGTATCGTAATCCTTGACATTACTGATTCTCTCGGTACGGGTTGCCGAAGCAGTTGTGGCCGAGGCCGCTGCCGTTTTGGCAGCATTGATTTTTTCAGTTACACTTCCGATATCTTTGGCCATTTGCCGGAATAATTCCGCTTGGTGCTCTCGTTCCTTTTCCAATTGAATTTTCAGTTGACGGTGTATGTTTTCGAGGTTACGAACCTCCCACCGTATATACACTTCGCTACTCATAAACGTCCTCTGTCTATAGTTCAAAAAATTTTAAAATGTCATCTTTATATCCGATGCTATACAACCAAGCCATCAATTTTGTGTCATTGGTCATTTCTTCAATGTCTGCAAGGTCCATATTTACAACTTCGCTAACAAACTCGTCGATCGTTGAAATAGTTTTGCCGTTTATTTCGTATTCCTTTTCACGGTTGAAAAGATAATATAACATTCTTGGAACAAAATCCGGACTGCTGTTGTTCATTTTGATTATTCGCCTGACCTGATCGATAAGGGCTGGCTCATAACCATTAGCCTTCAGGTAAAATTCAAAAAGGTCATTGTTGATAATGGCTCGCATATCTTCGGTAATTTCAGAATTCAAACCATTAACAAATTCCTTTGCATTACCGTAATTAACGCCTTTATATATTAAATTGGGATTTTTACGAATTCGATAAAGCGTATAAAATACCGCTTGATCCTCATCAGCCAACTTACTATATTCTCTGATATCCTTTTCTAAGTCAGAATCAAATTGGGCTATAAACTCAAAGAAAGGTGTTCTTTTGAGCTGCTTCTTTGTGTGATTCCAGTTTTCAGCGATAGCAACCGCTAATTCTTTCAACGAGCCAACAGTAACAATCCTGTCATCAAAAATGCCAAATATCAGTGGATCCGGCTCTGCGTTTTGATCTTCAAAATCCTCTTCTGAATAAATGCTGTTGTCCTTAATTCTAACAAATTCACCTTCGCACCATTTCTTTACATCTTCGTAGCCAAAACGTTTCTGCTCGTCTTCAACCAGCAATCCCGATATCAATCGCCTAAGACGCCCGTCAATATTTTCGGGAACTTCGATCCCATCTTCCCACATTTGAGTGATTGCTGTCATATCCAGGCCTTCAAAGAGAGAATGGCCTGTAGCCAGCTTAATAAGAACTAAGCCCAGTGCGCCGTAATCATATGCGGGTGTTTTAGTTGTTTTTCCAAAAAAGGATACCGTTCTTGGCGCATACTCTGGTGTTCCTTTTATCTCATCAATCAGTTTTCCTTTTTTATCAAGATAGGAGCTGATACCAAAGTCTCCAATAACAATATGAGATTCATCATTAGAAAGAAAGATGTTGCTGGGCTTTATGTCGCCATGAACAATTCCATTCCCGTTGAATGTATGAAGGAAGTGCAAACCCTCATTCATGTTGGGTACAACAATGTCCTTGATAAAAGTTAAAGAACATTTTCCTTTTTCTTCAAGGGTTCCATTCCCGTAATATTCATAAACCTCATAATATGTATCATCTTCATATCCGTAGTCTAGAAGATTCGCTACATAGGGGCAGGAATGCCCCTTGAGGTTCTTCACAAAATCCTCCGAAGGCTTATATCCTCGGTTATACATTTTGATTGCGCATTGCTTTCCTTCACGTCGTGCAATATAAACAGAGGCCTGTGTGCCGCCATCACCAATTTGATTGATGACCACATAGTCTTTGGCAATTGTTTGACCCGGATTCAGTATAACTCTATCACCACTATTTGATCCGAATGATCGATCAAGCATTGTTTCACCAGGCACTGCTGAATCAAGTCTGGTTTCGCCTGTATTTGTTTCAAGCATTGTTTCAGCTATATTTTCCAAACTCACCTTCATACCTCCTTATTGTATTCCTACTACAAGTATTTGTCCGTTATAGCGAAATGTTTGTAATTTTCTTTCCTCAGTTGACAGTTTCGAGTAATCGTTGCAGTTGCGAAAAATATGTATTTTTTGATTGCTCGAACCTCGTATGCCAATCCCGTCATTTTGTTCATCTATGTATTCGCCATCAATAAGGACAGAAATTAAATCTAATATTTTATCCACATAAATAGATTGCATTTGCTTTAGCTCTTCAAACTTATATCCCGAATAAATAATGATATCATCGGTAATATTTTGTTTGAGGTAATGAACTAACTCGTATAACTCCTCTGCCTGCAAAAAAGGTTCTCCGCCGGAAATAGTAACGCCGTCAATTCGGTCTACTATTTTCTCAAACATTTTCTCTATTTCTTTTACGGAAATATTTTTGCTTCCTTTTGTGGTTTGGAGTTCAGGGCTCAGGCACCCCGAGCATCTTTTGTCGCATCCGGCTAGCCATATTCCAATCCTTTGTCCGGGGCCGAGAACTTGAATGGGATAGCATACACGCTTTACATACATAATTACACCTGCTGGCTTGCTATTGATAAGTGCTCTTTACATGCAATACGAGCGACCGTTGATTTCCCACAAAATATACATTTGTTTTCTCTGCGACGCTTTGCAACTATATTGGAAAGTCTTTGCCGGTTAAGTGCAGCAATCAGGTCCTCTGGAGAAATGCAATAACAGTCCGTATTTAAAGAGCGTTTAATGGCCCCAAGCAAATCATTTGGTTCAAACTCCGTTGCAAAAGCAGAAACTGGAAGGGCAGTAACAATTTCCGAGTCAAGCAGAGATAAACCGTTGATTGCTTCAATTCCAAGAATATTTCCTATTCCAACAAACGGTGTTTGCACCGCAGGTGAGGTTGCCGCAAAAATATAAGGTGAAAGGCGATAGTATTCATCAACCTGAACTTTTTGAAGCAATGAACTCAACGACGTTTCCGTGTATTCTAATTTATATCCTTCGTACAATATGAAATTATCTTCAGCGAATGAAGCTTTTGTTATTTTCCAAGTCAAAGGCTTTTTGGTTTGGTAGCTCATAAACAATTCGTTGCCGTATTGCTGATTTACCAATCGAACTACATCTTGAAATCCTGCCTTATTATTAAATGTCAGATTTCGAATAGCCTTTACTCCGAACTGCGATATTAAATAATAGCAAATACAATTTGCTAATGTACGATAGAATCGATTGTACAGATCCACAGACTCCGACTTGACTGCTATAAAGTCATCATCAAAAAAGCCTGGAGAAGAGAGCAATCCATCAGCCTTTTTTAATTCGTTTTCAACCTGCTGTATCAACAAATCCAAATGCTTAATGTTGTTTGTTAGATTTGTAATATCGGCAATTGTTCTCTGGAGTGTCTGTTCGCATTCATCGTGTTTATCAACACCATCAATTCCTATAAAGGAAGTTGACTGAAGCAGCTTTTTTAATTTCTGATATTCATCCGTAGATGTGACAGCACGCTTAAACAGCTCTTCGATTCGTTCTTTTTTATCTCCTTCGGTTGCAGAATGAAGCAATGAAAGGAGATATATCGTTCTTTTATATTCCATAATTCACCTCATTAACAGCATGCCCCGCAGCCAGAGGACTTACAACATTCACATCCACACCAGCACATCAGTGCCACAACACCAAGGCTGGCTAAACCGCCTAGACACGGTCCTGCCGAATTCCAAAACCGTCTTCGCTGAGCTGCCGCAACAGCCTGTTGGCTCCTTCTTTCTTGCTCTTGACGGTCACGTTCATCTTGCGCAGCTTTATCTCTTTGTCGCTGCTCATAATCTCGAATTTGTTCACTAATGGCGTCCAACAGGCCTATATAAGCTTCATTGGATGGATCTAACTTTATGGCTTTATGTAATTCTGCAACGGCATTTTGACACCCTTGGAAGCTGCTATCAATACGAAGCGTTACCACTGCTTTAAGGTAATGCTTTTCTGCACTTTCCGAAAGTGCGTCAATTTTACCTGAAATATTGCTTCCTTTTAATTTTGACACATCGGATCTACTGCTATTAAGTGCGAGTTTTATAGAACTGATGTTGGTTTGTTGAGTAATTGTCGTATTGGACTCGGGATGTTCGTTATATAATCTGCATTCTTTTCCTGCAGCAATAAGCTGTTCCAATTTTGCCTGCACTATATCCGCAATTTCTTGTTCTTCAGCAAAAGTTGCTGTCATCTGATAAGAATCAAGCATTCTTAAATACTTGGCCTGCAATTCGGCCTTGTCGGCATTCTTCCGAACGCGTAGAATCTGATAAATATCCATGGTGTCCTCCTATTTAAGCATATCCGCAACATCTTGCGGTAAAAGGTACTCAAAAAGATCGTGTACAAGTCCCTCGTTTTTACCACAAGCAAATATCTCTAAAAGTTGCTGCATAGATTGTTTGCAGCTTACCAAGAAATCAGTAATTTCATCTTTTCGTAATTCAACTATATCTTCAACCGTAGCATTAAAATATCCCGCCTTAAGAGGATTATATTTGTTTCGCTTAATATCTTTTTTTAAGTCTACACAGGCATCAACAACATATATCCACATTCCAAGGTATTTACAAAGAGCGGTGAATACCCTGTCATCTTCCGGATCCTCTAAGCAGCCTGTCATTGCGCCTTCTAATAGTTTACCGAACGGTACTGCCGAATCACAGACGCTAATTTTTTCATTGGATGACTCTGCTCTTTTTATAGCTTCCATGCCATCTGTTACTGCACAGATCGTGCGCTCGCTTACCTCTTTAATGCTATTGTATTTTTTTCTCATTAAGCACTCGACAATTTTCGCAATCTTGCTATTATCATCGTCGATATCGTCCTTCACTTTGTGATAAGTGAGGATGTAGTTAATACCGGATAATTTATCCAGCAAACCAGGATTATCCCTATACTTGACCCGTCTAATCAGGGAAAAAGGACATCGTGCCGTTTTAATATCTGTATCAAGGAAAATCGAATCGGCCACCAAATATGCCAAACAAACATCGTAGTTAATAAGGAATCGGGAAAAAAGGCCCGTTGTTCTTCCCATACCCATGCAAAGACCACAATAGTAACATTTGTATTCACATTTCTCTTGCTTAATCATTTTTTTGTAATAAGGTCTAACTAATCCAAACATATGTGGTCTCCTGAAGGCCTATCCTTTGGGGCTACAATTTGTAGCCCCAAAGGATATAATATTTTTTACGGTTTTTTAGTTCCGCAGCAAATGCAGAAGTTGGAAGTATCAGCGTTCACCGTAGTACACTTTGGGCAACGCCAACCATCTACGGATTTGGTGGTGTTGTTTGCATAGGATATGTCCCCATGCTTCCATTTTAATTGCTCATCTGCGGGAACTGCATAAGCATACTTTGAGAAAAATGCTTTTCTGTTATTGTAGTTTGCAACTTTGGCGTCGCCGGTTTGTTGCTTTACCAGCCATGCTATACCGGCCACCACAGCTATAAAAACAATGCCAATAACAATGTTAATCAAAAGTAAAATTAAACCAAGTATGCCGGCGCCACCCCAAATTATAAGTTTGGATAATGAGTCCTTTTTTCTTCTGACCTTTTCACTTAATACGGCGGTATGTACCATGTTGTGAAGATATGTGTATTTAACTTGGGTTACTTGCGCTGCGGCTACCGAGAGGCTTTCTTGCTGCTTGTTTACCGCCGCTGTTGCTGCGTTATATATGTTCTCTTTAGCTTGAATATCATTCATTGTATGATCCCTCCAACTCACTCAAATTCACGATAGGTTTTTGCAATTTTATCAACCCAGACTTTTGCAGGAATCTCATAAGGTCTGAAATGTGTATTTTTAACATCATCATCCACATTCATATAAACTGCAGTCGTGGGTCTTAAAGCGTTGCCATTCAGCTCCATAACAAGCTGCTCCATTGTAGCGTTGTCAGTAGAGAAAACAATGCGCTGTGCAAAATCACGCTCAATGTTCGCACCAATAACTTTGCTTGTTGCTGCAAGGTTTTCGCCCCAAACGATGCAATTGATGCCAAATTTTGCGCCGTGCTTCATAATTTCCGCAAGCTTGGATAGTGTGGACATTTCACCGCTCTCACTGTCTTCATACATATTGCCGCTTACAAGCTTATGGGCTCTGTTAATTCCAAAGAACATAAGGAACAATCTCTCGTCCGTGGGCTCTATACCGTCCATTCTGCGAGTCAACGTGTCATATGTGACACCGATAAGCTCATCCATATCGCGCATTCCAACACGTTTTACCTGCTTCGGGAACAAAGATTCAATGTGTTTGAAATTGGTGTTGCTCGGCTCGATATATTCATCTTCAACAGCAAGGTCGATAAGGTGAATAAGCTGGTTGTCTTTACGAACATCCGCATTCCCAAGTTCACCATATAGCAGGCTGAGTATGGAGAAGTAGAAAATGCTAGCTGCACGCTTTTCGTCATTACCAATCATAAGTAAGTTCTGTCGAGCGCGAGGTGCAATACCAATCTTGAATTTGCGATTCAATTCAAAGCCGTCACCGATCGTGAGGCAATATCTCGTAGCATCGTCATCCAATTGTGTTACTTTCTTATTGATAATTAACTGATTAAAGACATTAAAAATATCGTCCTCTGCATTTGTTAGCAAAATGCGTGTTTTGTCCTTATACTTTTTGGAGAATGCTTCGCTGTTTTGCAGAGCACTCAATTTGCTTAAATACTTGGCGCGTTCATCCTTCTCCAAATATCCAACCTGGAAAATAACATTTGCAGATTCTTTGCCACTTGCATCGTTATAAACTGCAGCACCAGTAGCACCGTCTTGCAGTTGCTTTGCGCCAGGATTATTATCTCCCAAGACAGAGCTTGCACTATCTTCAGAGCCTTTAATGGCGATTCTGATTGCCGCATGAGCAAACAAGGTCGGTTTAATAGAAGAAATCAAATTAAAGTTCTGCGAAGCCAATATAACATGAATACCTGCCGCTCGACCAAGTGTAAGCAATTCACCGAGAATGGTTTCACAATCTTTGCTGATACTGTCATCAGAAGCACCGCGGAACAGTTCCTGCACTTCATCAAACACGACCAGTATCTTGGGGATCTTCTTGCCGGTAACTTTGCGATAATCGGAAATCTCTTCTCGATCTGCTTCGCGCTTGAACAGATCGTAGCGTCTCTTCATTTCCTTTTGAAGTTCTTTCAAAATATTAAGGCCAAATTCGCGTTCACAGTCGATAGCAACTACACGGATGGAAGGAAGATTCAGCTTAGAATAGGTCTTAAACTCAACGCCTTCCTTAAAATCGACCAAATATAGCTGAGCTTCATCCGGAGAATAATTAAGCAAAGTGCCCATGATGATGGTATGAAGCAATGTGGATTTGCCAGCACCAGTCTGACCGGCAATAAGCGCATGATGAGTTGTACTACCATCGGTTTTGCCGACAGTCATCTTCACTATCGTGCTTGCCCCCTTAATACCAATCGGAACAGAAAATTCACTGATTGAATTTTCTCCAAACCAGTTGTTGGGGTCTTCAATGCCATCATACATATCAGTAAAGTGAACAATTCCTTTAGGAGAGGTATGAATACCCTTAGTCAGAGTATTTATAATAGCGTGGGTATGATCTTGCGCTCTAGGCATGGAATCTAAGTGGAGATACACACCCTCATATTTTGCAGTTTCAAGTCTCAATGCACCATTAGCGGTAGCAAAGGCAACATGCAACATCTGCTTAATTTCATTGAAGATAGACTGCTGTGAAGCCTGAAGCTTAGCAATTTCTTCGCTATTAGCCCAAATAAATACACATACACCACATGAAGCACTTTTACGGACGATAGCCTGGAGATCCCGAAGTGCATTCTGAGTAAAACCGGTAGGGAAGTCTGTAATTGCAAGTACTCGCACTGGTTCTTTTTTCAATCTGGTGACTTTGTCATTGCCATAAGCTTGAGTCATGGTTTCCAATTTCTGACGCAAGATATTGATGGACTCAGAGATGTCTTTCTCCTGAGACCAAATCTTTGTATCAATAATTCTAGACTGCTCTTCTCCAAGCTTTGTAAACATCGCAAAGGTTTCGCCCAACTCCAGGGGATCGATCATTGTTGCTTCCAATTTGCCGGCAGGAAAAGCCATAAACAACTTCAAAAGCATCATTCTAAGATGATCCTGATAAAGTTTTCGCTCGGACGGCGAATAGTTGAGGAACAATGATATGCCATCATCAAGTCGCTGACAATAAGGTAACTTCGCTGTAATTACTCCCGGAGTAGAGGAGTCAAGAGCTCTGCCGACTTCATTTGTCATTAGCTGAGAAACCTCGGGATGAAGGCTTGTCTTTCGTGCAATCTCCATAGTCACATCACCGAAGCAAACATATTCGGGAATAGTTGTTGAGCAAGTGTAACCCTCAAATGCCGGAATGGAGGAAAGAACCATCTTCACATAAGAGCCAATATCGGAATCGCTCATTACTTCATTAAGAGCCTTACGGAACTGCTGATCCATATCCGATGTTGCTTTCTTGAAATCGCTTTGGAGTTTTTCCATCTCTTCGTTATATCGAACAGACTCTTTGGAGCGATCCAGCTCAGCGGCAGCGTTTGCTTGTTTGGTTTTTTCTTGATAAAGCAGCTTTTGCTGTTCGCGCTGAGCGTTCAGCGCGGCTGACAACTGCTCACGGACAGCCTGCGTCTGCTGATAAGAAACTTGCGTGCTGCTTTCCATAGCGGAGGTTTGCCCCGCAATCATTTTCTCAATGATTTTACGAACGAATCCCTTCGACTCATTATTCCTCAAGTATTCTTCTAAATCATCGTGATATGTAACATACGATTCTTTTTCGCTTGCAGCAATGGCGGCCATAGCCTCATCGCACGCTTTTTCCAGATCGTGAACAGTTGTGCTTTCGCGATTGTTAATCGATGTCAGATTGGAACGATTTTGATTATAAATTCGTTTCTTATCATCCTCGTACTTTTCTTTTGCCTTAGTAAGCGCGGTTTGGTACGCCCCACAGAGTTCCTTCAAAAACTGCATGCCAACAACAGCGGAATGCTCGTTTATAGTTGCATTCCAGCTTTTCCATGATGACCAATTTTTGATTTGCTCGCCCTGAGATTGCTGGGCGTTAGCAGTTGTCATTTCATTACTCATTGTTTCTTCCTCCGATTATAATCTTTGTCTTAATAGCGCGAAATTTGCTTATCTAATTTTGCGAACGAAAGCCAAATTATTTTACGCTTTGACCATTTCTGTTCTCGCCACTATTGGGATTATCGTTCAAACATCTCCCAGTGGGAGCAGGTACCTTGCGGATACGTTCTTTGACTTTGCCGTCCGTGTCTACGAAGGTTTCTTTGATTTCAATTTCCTTTTTCTCAAATTGAAGTTTTTCTATCTTCATTCAGCAGCCCCTCCTTAAAACCTTTTTCTTTTTGGGATTTTTAGCTTCATATAATTCAATCATTCTTGTAGCTACAAACTTTGCACAATCTCTACACTTCGGATTATTGCGATATTCCGACCACGATTCCGCTATAAACTCATGAATGTTTGTTGCTGCATATCCTGATAGAACTTTTGATTGGTTCTGTGCATCAATTTGCGAAAATCTTCCAAACAATTCATTAATATCAGGATCATTGTGTGCATCAACCAACTTTGCCACTTGATGTCCCAATTCGTGATCCACAGTTGCCTTTGGAGTATTGCAGTTTATCGGTTTCCATCCTGCATCTACATCTGATTGCTTGACTCGTTTAAAGTGCTCGTAACTGCTTCCATAACTCTCATTTATTGAAATGCCATTATACCGAGCAATAATGTCCTCTGTCATAGAACTCGTATTTGGCACATATAAAGACTGAGCTATCGTTCCATTTTCAATATGTAAGTACGACATATCCTCTGAAACCTGTTGATTAACAAACGGCAATAATTCTGCATCACTAGCACCAGGATAATGCCGTCTATATGCAGATAGGTATTCTTTGCGCAAGTCATTTTCGATTGCCTGATTTCTAGCTTGTGCAGAGCCAATAAACTGCATATTCAATTCAGGGAACATCTGCTTTGTTTCAGCAACAGCGACAAAAACATCTTTTGATGTTCTGCTATCCAAATTTCCAAAATCGGCCCTCGCAGAAAAACCATACGTCGTTGCGGTAGATGCAATAACGCTATTTTTCTTCGCATTTACCTCTGTATTATGTATTGTACTAGCAGATGCTTTTCCCATGTTTTCATTAAGAATTCCATCTGCAGTAATGCGATTTCTCGTCCCGATGACCTTAACCGGCATATCGTAACCCATTTCGCGAGCTGCAAGGATTCTATGTCGGCCGTTACTTTGAAACTCATAGTAACCGTCACACTCAATAACCTCTGGCATATTAGCGGGATCAAAATAGAGTGATGCGCATTTTCCCAAACGTGGATCCTCAATCAAATCGTCCAGGCTTCTTCCCATAGATAGTTCTTTCTGTACTTCGGGAATTAAAGCTGCAATTTCTTTGAATGAATTCTCTGTGCCTCCTGTCATATGCTGACTCCAGAAAATGGCAGGGTCTGCAATATCGTTATCACCTAAACTTATTCCTTCTATATCGCTTGGATTGATAGTTCTCAACTCTGGCGCATCAAACATATTTGTCCGAAATTGAGTAGGATCATGACCCTCCCAATCGTTTAAATACCCTTCAAAATTATTTCCTTTTACAAAGCCATGTGAGCCAATTTCAAAGGTACCAAACTGACGATATGTAAATTCTCGCTTTTTTCGCATTCCCAGTAAACTGCCAAAAAAGCTTTTCACTCCAGATTCATTGGCTTTTTCTGCTGAGGCAAAACTCGAATTGCCAGGGCTACCATTGCCGACGCCAACAGCACTTCCGGCAGAATAACTTTTAGCAAGGGCAGACATTCCCATACTATGTAACAGTTGTTGGCGAGCTTGTTCGCCGGAATTCATCCGGGCTGCGAGATCTGCCATAAACGCGTTGGCGTTTGCTCCGAAGCGCTTCTTCTGCAGTTCAGCCAATTTTGACATATTGCTTTCTTCGACATTTTCATATCTCTCAATCTCGTGGACTGCATCCAATTTTCTTCGCCCAACGATTTCGAGCTGCTGATTAGCTTCTGCAAGATTAACTTCCGCCGATTCAAGAAGTGCTTGCGCCGCATAAACTTCGGCTCTTGCTCCGCTTACATCTCCAATTGGATTTCCTTCTTCATCGGTTTCTGATGCAGCTGCCTCAAGTCTGGCGTAAGCAGACATAACTTGGGCCCTTGCCGAGTTGGCTTGCTGCTGATAATGAATCTGTCTTTGCTTCGCATTCTCGCCTTGTTCTATTAAATTTTCCGCTTTTTGTGTCAATTCACGGATTTTCATAATAGTCTCCTAAATGCGAATTTTATCCAAAGATGTTTTCAATCGAACTCTTTAAAGAAGCTACATCACCTTTGGTATCTTCTACAATCGATGTTGCCTCCGATACAAAATCCTCATATTCAGTAGCGCTGCTTCTCATTTTATCTGCAGCGCCTTCGGCGTTGTTGCGTCCGATATCACTGACTCCGGACATTTCTTTGAATTTATCTGCAGCATCATTTACTTTTTCGAGTTCCTCACTGGCAGAGTCTGATGCTTCGCCTTCAATGCCTTCCATATCAGCTTCTTTTGTTTCAACATTCTCTTTGAAAGCGGATTTGAAATCAGAGCTATATCCGGATTCGGCACTTTTGACCGCAGAGAGATCATCTTCGTCCATAGAGGTATCAATTCCGTCTAAAAGCGACTTGATTTCGCTTCCATCACCCTCTAACTGCTCACCGGATTCAATTGCCTCTCTTCCGATTTGGTCACCTTCCTTAATCTTTTCAAGAATTCCACTCTTTTTGCTTCCCATAATAATTCCTCCGTTCTAAATCATCTGGATTTGGGTAGTATATTTTTAGCTTTAAATGTATATACGGCTTGCTCAAGTTCTCTGCGAATTCTTTCGGCATTCGGCAGATGTGGGCTCGCCATTACAAACAACTGTTGCGCAATTAACAAAACTCCCTTTTGAATTTCGTTTACGCCATAGACCATCTTTTGTATTTGTGTAAGTTCAGTGCCTGCTGCCACCAGTCGATTGATATTCTTAAACTCTGTTATTCCCAGTCTGGTCCAGTGTTTTTTTCTATCCTGAATTCGTCTGGCGAGTATAATACAATCAACAATTGCATCATAAGCTTTCCTAAACTTTTCGGAAGAAAGGTATTTGGTTTTTAGTTCCAACTTTAATTGTCCAACATAATCAGCTGTGTTTTTGATTACAGCTTGTTGCTCTTGGTTATCTTCCCAGTTAGGAGTGGCCATCAATTCTTCCGACATCTCATAAACGCGTGCCTCAAGATTTTTGATATCGACTTCTTTGAGATTCACTTTGCGCACATGCTCAATAATGCTTTCGATTTGACTGCTAAGCTTCGTGTAATCACGGCTGAACCTTGTGCTTTCAATGATAAAGCTGCGATCGCAAATCTCACGGTAAACATTTCTGTTTCTCATAATTTCTACGAGTTCGGTGTCAGAAGGGGATGTAGTTATTCTGCTTCTGTCATTTTCGAGAGGTTCACAATCGCCATTAGCATAATATGGGCAGTTGGCTTTGCACCATCCTGCATCCAAAGTATCTTTATCACAGTGTGGTGTAGACCAATTTCCACACCATTCATGAGTTTGCATTGTAAACGGTCTCATCAAACCTTCGTAACTGATAAGGGACCTACCAATATTGAACGTAGCCATTTCTTCTAACTGAAGAGAGTTAGCAGCCATCGTACTTCCAAGCAGTCCACGATCATCAGCCGAAGTAATTCTCAAACCAATTTTCAAGCTTGTGTTCTTGATTACCTCTTGCGCCATAACAGTTGGCAACTGATCCGCTATGACTATGCCTTCCTTAAGTGCCCGAACTTCAGCAAGCATTTTAACGACAAAGGCTGTTGCTGCTTGCTTTGGATTTGCATCGGCGCCTGATGTTTCCTCCGCTTCTGGGCCGATTAAGTTATGCGCTTCCTCAATGAAAATCACATGACGGGCATATTCTTTATCGTGATGCGGATTTACTTTTAGGGCTTCTCGAATCAGCGCACATAGCATCAATGTCAAGAAATTTGCCGGACCGGTACCCATAGACTCCAGTTCTATTACCGCCGGAATGGTCAGCCATTTTTCTGGTGGTATTGTTGAACTCGGGACATCGAAAACATCTCCCATTTCTCGACGCAATAAGCTCCCGATACGAACCTTAAGTGCAGATTCGAGATTTCCTCTGATTTCTTCGCTATATGTAGTAGTTTTAAGTTCATCTTCAAGTCGCTTGTACAACATGGACATTGTCGGGAACTTAAGAGTTGTTTCATCTGTATAAACGGTTTCCGGAGTCCAGCCCAAGTCCCGATACACAGCCTCAATTGCTTGGTCAAGAAGGAACGGCATAGGATTATCAAGAGGGAATGCACCCTCAAATACCGAACATAATCTCCTGATATGCTCTGCCAGCAGCAACCCCTTGGGAAACTCAAACGGATTGATGTGAAGTGGGAATGACATATCAGCATTCGGCGAAAAGACATAAACATCTTCCATGCCTTTTTGATTGACTAGAGCGCGATATTCCTGCTTGGCAGGTTCAAGTACCAAAAAAGGTATGTGATGTTTCTTCCACAATGTAGATGTTAGATGATGCATCGTGTTTGTCTTGCCGGAACCAGGTACGCCGGCTATAAACGCATGCTTTGCTAAGTTTTTCAGCGGGAAATAAACATCATATCCATTATCGTCAGTGCCCAAAAACAAACCATTTTCCGCACTAACCTCTTTTGGTGCAGTCTCTTTTCTCTTTTGGATCACTTCGCCTTCATATAGCGCAGGAAATCTAAAGAAAGGAGCCGCTTCTTCGAGCGTAAACAGCGTCGGCAAATATCGCAATTTATAGTTTTGAGATTCTTCTTTGCAGATAATTAAACCCTGCTGCCCCTTCTGCATAATAACTTTTTTTCGCCTATCGTAGTAATCTATAGGCTCATCATCAAGGAAAGCATGAAGTGTAAAATTACCTGCAAACGTGCCGATTTCATAATTGCCCTTCATTAAAGCCTCTGCTCCTGCAGCATCTAATACAACTGCGGAGTTTTCGCGGTCATTAGCAAAAACAAAAGCATTGGCAATAAAATGCGGAGAAGAATCCACGCTCGTTAAAAGATCATCATAACCCTTGAGTACATTTTCAGCTTCAAAATCTCGCTGACCTGTTGCACCTGCTTTGGAATACTGTCTTTCACGCAAAATGGATGTTGGCTTTCTCAGAGCTTCTCTTAGAGCAGAACTTTTCTCCACGGGATAGAGATCAATACGATATAGCATTTGCTTATCCAAAGACTCCATCAACTTGCTCATATTGTAAAGACGACCATCATCATTCATTTCCCATTGAGGGACAGTATAATATCCGCCATCTTCACCTGCCATTTCTAGCGATGACTTGACAAACACTTCCTTTTTGATTAGTGTGCTGCACACGGAAAAAGATGTGCTCACAATCTTGCATTCTTCCAAAAAGTCTTCAAATGTACATGGCGTGAACTTGAAATAGTCTGACAGTGTAGAGGCGGATACCAATTGAGGTACATTATTTAATTTTTCCTCTTCGCCACGAACGGCAAAAAGTATTTTAAGTTTGCTACCTTTTGAACCGATGGCATATGTTCCATCTTCCTTTTGGCCATCGTAATAGTAATATAAATGAATAGAGGTTCCGGAAAGTGCTCCTTTACGATTCCATTGGCGCAAGAAAGCTAGGTGTTTTTCTAAAACACCCTCAACCCCGTTTCCGTCCAATGAAGAATATTTATTTAGACTTAAATCCGGAATCACTTCTATTTTGTAGCAGAGTTCTTTCGCACTCATTTTTCTCTCTCCTTGTTATATGTCTGTACTACGATCATCTTTTTTCTTTATGAATTCTTCTAAATCTTCTGTATAGATGCCAAACACAGACAACAATTGATTCGTCTCTTCATTACTTTTAAAAATGAGGACGGCCGCGAGAAAAGTAGACCATGTCATTTTTCTTTTCTTATTTTCGATGGCAACAATTTGCTGTCGACTCATGCCCAACAATTTTGCAAAGTCCGATTGCGACAAATGAAGCATCGTTCTAAGAACCGGCAAATTCGCGGTCAATTTCCCAATAAGAACGTCTTTTCTTTCGGTTTCCACAAATACATATCCTTTCATAGCGCTGATTCTTTTCGTAAATTATTTCACTGTACGAAACAAGAGAATATAATAATCTGTATTTATTATTATAGCACCTGTCGCCGTTTGTGTCAATATGTCGCCAGAAAAAGCCGAAATTTTTTTGAATATGTCGAAAACAAGAGGATAATTATATTGATGTTGCTTATGATATACGGTTTTGTACATTATAAGCCGTCAAATTATCCGTCATAGGAGGAGTCGATTATGGCTAAAAGAGGAGAAAACATTTATAAGAGAAAAGATGGAAGATGGGAAGGCCGCTTCATCAAAGGATACGATCTTTCGGGAAAAGCTCAATATGGTTATGTGTATGCACATTCATATGCGGATGTTAAGGAAAAATTGAACCAGAAAAGAGGAGGAAACTTGTTACAATGCGGTAATTCTGAAAGAATAGTATACCAAGACTTAATTACCGCATGGTTAAATTCTTTGCAAATAAATATTAAAGAATCAACATACGCAAGGTATTACCATTTAGCACACAGCCATATTATCCCAGCGCTATCTCAACATCCACATCCTCAATCAGCTTGTCCACGCCTTCAAACGGCCGATCAAGCTCGGCAGCAACCGTCTCGGGGAAGCATTCCAGCATCCACACCAGCGTGCGATAGTGCTGAAGGAGCATCAGCGTGTTGTGATAGCAATTTTTCGTCTTTTCCTGTCTGGCAGCACGCTTTTGTGCGTCGTCGATCCGGCTGTCTCCCAAGATGCCTCGCTTTGTCAGAAGTGTGATAAAAGCGTCTGACTGCGCTTGTATTCGTTTTTCCTGCTGCTCATATTGCAGCTCATCCTGTTTGCTCATGATAAAACATCTCCTTTGCGATTTTGGTGATATCCGTCGGCCTGCACGGTCCGCGGATTTTATTCGTTTCCTGTACCTTAAACCTGGAATACTCTTTACTCCGGCAGACATACTCACAATTCTTACATTTCCAACACGGAGAAAAATACGCGCGTATTATACTGTCCGAAAGTGCAACGCGATTTTCTTCCACATTGTCAATCGACTTTTCCACGGCATTTCTGCTGTACCATGCAACCAAGCGGTTGATATGATCGTTGTCACTGCCTACCTTGTGCGTATTAGCACCCCAAATGCGTATTTCATCAAGAATACGCAGGATTTCTGTCTGCTTAGGCAAGGAAACCTCGGTATCCATCGGATACGATTTATTGAAAACGAGGCAGCCGTAAGAGCCAGGGAGACGGTACAGAGCAAAGACATCCCCGTGCTTTTTGAAAAATCTCCATACCTTTGTCTTTTCCCAGCCCCAGCGCTGCCCCAGTTTTTCCATAGTTAATATGGCACCGTAATTGCCGTATTGAACAGCCGGCGCCATAAAAGAAAACGCATTGCCCGGTTCCTCCGATACTGTGTGGCACCAGAGATCCAGCCATGCGTCTGCTTCATCAAATATATATTGCTCCTCGACAAGTCGCTGTGTAATATTGCGGGGGAGGCAGAGAAACCCAAAACCATCTGTGGCATACACGGTTCCGTTCATGCACTCCTCACCGGAGCATTTTACGACCCAATCCGTTAATTGATAGGTCAGCTTTTTGGTTTTGCCGTCCAGCGTGTATTTCAGATAACCGAGGGCTGATAGCTTATCCATTATCTCTAAAGCCTGTGTACGGCTTCTGGTGCCGAGAATACTCTTCAGCCCAACAATACCTCCGGACCACATTCCGGGGCTCACAGCGTTCTTATGGCCACAGTAGGAGGCGTGTCCTTTGCGAAATGCAGCTCGGGCGGCAAGCTTTGCCCAGGCACCCATAATACCTTTGCCGACCGGCAGGGTATCTCTTCGCAGCTTTACCCATTCATACTTCATCAAGCATTTCAACATCAGCGCCTCCTTCCTTGGAATAATAAAAAAGACGACCTTTACGTCGTCACATAGTATCAGTCTTCGATTCTTACAATCAGTCCATTCAGCTTGATCAGCTTAACGCCCTTGAGATACCAGAACTCACCGAGTTCGATTCTCGTCGGGATCCACTCTCCGTCAAGCAGCACCTCCAGCCGTTCTCCGCAGTGAAGGCCGCCGTAGTAATCCAACGGCCCGAAGCGAATGTCCATCCGGTCGATCACATCATCATAAATCAGTACGCCTTGTTTTTTCATCCTTATCCTCCTCGTGAAATAGGAAAAGCCGAATGAGTCTCAGTGCTCATTCGGCTTTTCTGTGTGACAGGTTATTAAATATGTTTTGCTCGGCTGCCTATAAATTGGCTCCTCCTTTCGGTCATATTAAAGTCGAATTATGCCCGGGCCTCGAACCTAATTCTTGGACAAAATCAGCAAAACCCCAGTGTTTATGCGGCATAATCCTCTTTGTGTTATTATACCGCAATCATCAATTCTTCTTACAATTCCTGTGGCTTTCATATATTAAAATCTCCTTTTTAAAGTCGTGTTGTTATTATTTGTAAGGAGAGATAATATATTCATATTTAATTTTCTTTGTTAAAATCGGCAGTAAAATACCCCTCGGTTCCACTTACGCGAAAGCTGAGGGGTATCTCTTTAACGGTATCTTATTCTACGGTAAACTTAAATTTACCGTCACTTTCGGTGCAAAGCACCGTATCGCCGTTTTTAACGCTTGAATCAAGTATCTTCTCGCTCAAAGCGTCTTCAATTTTATTCTGAATTTCGCGGCGGAGCGGGCGCGCACCGTAAACGGGGTCAAAGCCCTTTTCGGCAAGCGCATATTTAACCTTTTCATCAAAGTTAAGGGTTATATTAAGCGCTTCAAGGCGTTTTTTAAGCCCTGAAAGCATCTTATCCGCAATTTCGGCAATCTGCTCCTTGTTAAGCTTTGAGAATACTATAATATCGTCCACACGGTTCAAAAATTCGGGGCGGAAGGTGTTACGCAGCTCGCCGAGAACCGCCTCTTTAACGTCCTTGGTGTCCGAGCTTTCGTCTGCGTCGCCGAACCCGAACGATACCTTTTTATCAGTTATAAGCCGTGCGCCTACGTTTGATGTCATAATTATAACCGTATTCTTAAAGTCAACGCGCCGCCCCTGCGAATCGGTGAGTATGCCGTCTTCAAGTATCTGCAAAAGCATATTGAAAACATCGGGGTGCGCCTTTTCAATTTCATCGAAAAGAATTACCGAATAGGGGTTGCGCCTTACCTTTTCGGTAAGCTGACCGCCCTCTTCAAAGCCGACATATCCGGGAGGCGAACCCACAAGGCGTGAAACCGTGTGCTTTTCCATATATTCGGACATATCAAGCCTTATCATCATATTTTCACTGCCGAACATAGCCTCTGCCAGCGCCTTGCAAAGCTCGGTTTTACCAACGCCCGTAGGCCCTAAGAATATAAACGAGCCTATGGGGCGTTTCGGGTCTTTAAGCCCTACCCTGCCGCGGCGAATAGCCTTTGCAACGGCTGTTACGGCTTCATCCTGCCCCACAATTCTGCGGTGCAGCTCGTCTTCAAGCCGCAAAAGCCTTGCGCTTTCTTCCTCGGTAAGCTGCGCCACGGGAACACCCGTCCAGCTTGATACAATTTCGGCAATCTCTTCTTCGCCTACCTCGCCGCCCGAGTGGCTGCTTTCTCTGCGCCAGTTTTCCTTTGCCTGCTTGTATTCGTCTTTCAGCTTGTTTTCGCTGTCTCTCAAAGCGGCGGCGCGCTCAAATTCCTGCGAATTTATAGCCTCGTCCTTTTCCGCCTCGGTATTGGCAATTTTTTCTTCAAGCTCTTTAAGCTCCGCAGGTGCGGCGCTTGCGGTAAGGCGCACACGGGAAGCCGCCTCGTCTATTAAATCTATTGCCTTATCGGGCAAAAATCTGTCGCTTATATAGCGGGCTGACAGCTTTACCGCCGCCTCAATAGCCGCGTCGGTAATCTTTACCTTGTGGTGCGCCTCGTATTTATCCTTTAAGCCTTTAAGAATAAGCACTGCGTCCTCTTCGCTCGGCTCTGCCACGTTTACCGGCTGGAAACGGCGCTCAAGGGCTGAATCCTTTTCTATATTCTTGCGGTACTCGGCAATTGTGGTAGCGCCTATAAGCTGAAATTCACCGCGCGCCAATGCAGGCTTAAGTATATTCGCCGCGTCGGTTGAGCCCTCGGCAGAACCCGCGCCTATAATGGTGTGAACCTCATCTATAAAGAGTATGATGTTACCCGATTTTGTAACCTCATCTATTACCGATTTAATTCTTTCTTCAAAATCGCCGCGGTATTTGGTGCCTGCCACCATTCCCGTAAGGTCAAGGGTGAAAACGCGCTTGTTTTCAAGAATATCGGGCACATCGCCCGAGGCTATTTTCTGCGCCAAGCCCTCAACTATGGCGGTTTTACCGACGCCCGGCTCGCCTATTAAGCAGGGGTTGTTTTTGGTGCGGCGGCAAAGAATCTGAATTACCCTTTCAATTTCCTTTTCTCTGCCTATAACCGGGTCAATTTTGCCCTTTTTGGCGTCGGCGGTCAAATCTCTGCCATACTTTGAAAGCGTGGGGGCTTTGGGGTCGGCGTTGTCGTTTGCCGTACCCGCGGCGTTTACGCTCTGCGTTTCCTCCGGGTCAATGCCCGAGGCTTTAAGCGCCTCGGTGGTAAGGGCAGCCGCGTCCACGCCCAGCTCGTTAATAAAGCGTATTGCGTAGTTATCGCCCTCGCTTAAAATGCCTATGAGCAAATGCTCCGTTCCAACATATTTTTTGCCCATATTTGCGCAGCCCGCCATAGCGGTTTCAATAACCCGCTTTGCGCGCGGCGTAAAGTAATCTGGCGAAAGCCTTGTAACGGTGCCGCAGCCGATATTCGCGCGTATCAGCTCCTCAATATTTTCTGCGGTTATTCCGTTTTTATTAAGCACCGCCGCCGCAACGCCCGTGCCTATTTTCAAAAGTCCCAAAAGCAAATGCTCGCTGCCTACATAGGTGTGACCTAATTGCTCAGCCGAGCCTATAGCCTGATTTAAAGCCTCATTTGCCTTTGTAGTAAATCCGTTAAAATTGTATTTCATAAAATGTAACCTCCCTTATAGGGTATTTCTATTTGTTTTATTTTAATGCGTCGCGCATAAAGGCGGCGCGGTATATATCGCGTTCTTCGGGTTCAAGCTGCCCGTATTTCTTCATCAGCATATTGGGCTGACCCTCTATAAACAGCTTTATGGGAAGAACGTCCGTTTTGATTATGCCCATACTTATGCCGAGTTTAATCCGTGATAGTAAATCCATCATTTCCTTGCTTGATAATACGCGGCAGTTTTGCAGAGTGCCCAGCGCCCTGAAACACATATCCTCAAGCTTTATTTTGTTAAGGCTGTTTCTCGCCTTGCGCTCCTTGTCTATCAGCTGCGCGGTTATTATTTTAAGGTTATCAATTGCGTTTTTCTCGCTTATACCAAGGGTTATCTGGTTTGAAACCTGATACATTGAGGCGCTCGCCTTTGAGCCCTCGCCGTACATTCCGCGAACGGTAAATCCTATTTTACCCACCGTTTCGGCAATGGATGATATTTCACCGTTCGATTCGGTAACGGGCAGGTGCAGCATTACCGAGGCTCTGAGCCCCGTGCCCAAATTGGTGGGGCACTCGGTTAAAAAGCCTAAGCTGCGGTCAAAGGCAAAGTGCAGCTCGTTATAAAGCAGCGAATCAAGCTGCTCTGCGGTATCGTAAGCCTTTTCAAGCTGCAAGCCGCCCAAAATCACCTGTATTCTTACGTGGTCCTCCTCGCCTATCATAATACTTATGCTCTCATCCGCCGAAATAATTATTGCGCGGTCGGCATTTTCTTCGGCAAATTCGGGGCTTATTATGTGGCGCTCCACCATCGCCGCAATTTCGGTTTGCGGAACGTCCGCCATATCAATATATTTAAGACTCTTTGCAAACGGCGTGTTGCTTTGCAGCACGGCGTTTTTTACCTTTAAATTAAGCTCTTTGCGCTGCTCGGGGGTCATTCTCGCGGGAAAAGGCAAACCCGATAAATTACGCGCCAGCCGTATTCTGGTGCTTACGGCAATGTCGTCCTCGGGCGCATGAGAAGTATACCAGCTACTCATTTTCCGTCTCCTCCAGTTTCTTTATCTTATCCCTTACAACCGCCGCCTCTTCAAAGCGTTCCTCGCTTACAAGGCGGTTAAGCTCCAGCCTTAAGGTATCCGCCGTTTCCTCCTGCGGTTTAACGGCGAGCGGCGCGCTGTTGGGCACCTTGCCGACATGCTTCACGCTGCCGTGTACCCTTTTAAGGTATGGCAGCAGCTCGCTGTAAAAGGTCTTGTAGCACTCGGCGCAGCCCGCCTTGCCGGTTTCGGCAATATCCGAAAAGCTTGAGCCGCAAACCGGGCAGCGGGTCTCGTTTGATTCTATTCCCAGCCCCGAAATATCCCCGAACATTGAGGCTAACATATCCGCAAGCCCGCCGTGCGGGAATTTAGAGTACCCCTCTTCCGCGGCGCAGCTGCTGCAAAGGTTGCGTTCTGTCACCACGCCGTTTATTATCTGTTTAATATGCGTTGTCGCATTGTTTTTTCCGCATTTATCACATAGCATAAAAATCGCTCCTTGTTATTTAATTTGGGTGAGCAGCAGCTGTTTTAAAAGCGCTGCTCTAAGCGTATCGCGGTACTCAACAGGCACTGCCTGCAATACGCTGGCAGATACCGCCGTGGCAATAAGCTTTGCCACCTCCGACGGTATTATCCCCGATTCTATACAGTTTTCAAGAATAATTCTCGTCGTCATGGGGTCTACCGCGTCGCCCACGGAATTTATAATGTGCATAAGCGCAGAGGTATGGCTCATAACAACACGCCTTATTCTTATATATCCCCCGCCGCCTCGGCGGCTCTCTATCATATAGCCGTGCTCGGGCGTAAATCGCGAGGAAAGAACATAGTTTATCTGGCTCGGGGCACAGCCGATATTATTGGCAAACTCGTTGCGCTGAATTTCGGCGGTGTTCACACCCGATTCATTTAACATTTTTATTATTTCCTGTGTTATTAAATCGCTCATTCTCATGTCTTACACCTCATTTTGACCTTTCCTGACTATTATTATACACCAAAGTCAGGAAAAGTCAAATACTTTTTTCGATTTTTAAAAAATTTTTTCCGTAACTGCCGTAACACATTTTTTAATGCCGACATAGTATGTGATGAAGACAGAAAAAGGAGGTCTTTTGAATGTGTAACAATTGCTTTGGCGGAAACAGCTGCACCTGGATCCTTATCTTAGTCCTCATCCTCGTTTGCTGCGGCGGCTGCGGTTTCGGTACTTCTAACAACAGCGGCTGCGGTTGCGACAACAACTGCGGTTGCGGCTGCTGATTTATCCATAATCGGCAACCCGACAAAACAAAACCGATACCTACGGGTATCGGTTTTGTTATTTCTGCGGTTTTTTATTTTACTTTTTTTGCGGGGTATGCTATAATAAAAACAATACAGAACGGTTATTTTTTAAAAGGAGTTAATAACGGTTGGATAAATTCGTTTTACATTCAAAATACAAGCCCACGGGCGATCAGCCCGAGGCTATTGAAAAGCTGACAAAGGGTGTAGAAAGCGGCTTAACAGAGCAGGTGCTTTTAGGCGTTACGGGTTCGGGCAAGACCTTTACAATGGCTAATATTATAGCAAATGTCAACCGCCCGACACTTGTTTTGGCGCATAATAAGACCCTTGCTGCGCAACTTTGCAGTGAGTTCCGCGAGTTTTTCCCCGAAAACGCAGTGGAGTATTTTGTTTCATATTACGATTACTACCAGCCCGAGGCGTATATACCGGGCAGCGACACCTACATTGAAAAGGATTCGGCAATAAACGACGAAATAGACAAGCTGCGCCATTCAGCCACCTGCGCGCTGTCGGAACGCAGAGACGTTATAATAGTGGCGAGCGTATCCTGCATATATTCTCTAGGCGACCCTATAGATTACAAAAGTATGGTAATATCACTCAGAACGGGAATGGAAAAAAGCCGCGATGAGCTTTTGCGCAAGCTGGTGGATCTGCAGTATGAGCGGAACGACATAAACTTTATACGCAATAAATTCAGGGTGCGGGGGGATACGGTGGAAATATTCCCCGCAAACTCACAGGAAAATGCCATACGGGTTGAATTTTTCGGTGATGAAATTGACCGAATAAGCGAGATAAACACGGTTACGGGCGAAGTTAAAGCGCTGCTTTCGCACGCGGCGATTTACCCCGCCTCGCATTATATTGTCTCGCACGACAAGCTGGAAGACGCGCTTAAAGAAATAAGGGAAGAAATGGAAGAGCGCGTAAGCTTTTTCACCGAAAACGGGCAGCTTATAGAAGCGCAGAGAATACGCCAGAGAACCGAATACGATATTGAAATGCTAAGGGAAATAGGCACCTGCAAGGGGGTTGAAAACTACTCCCGCGTGCTCTCGCGCAGAGCGCCCGGCAGCGTACCCTCGACCCTGCTTGACTATTTCCCCGACGATTATTTGCTTTTTGTTGACGAATCGCACGTGACGCTGCCGCAGGTGCGCGGAATGTACGGCGGCGACAGGGCGCGCAAGGAAAACCTTGTGCAATACGGTTTTCGTTTGCCCTCCGCCTTTGATAACCGCCCGCTTAATTTTGAGGAATTTTATGCCCATGTCAATCAGGCAATATTTGTATCGGCTACGCCCGGTCAGTTTGAAAAGGATCATGCCGCGCAGATTGCCGAGCAGGTAATAAGACCCACAGGGCTGCTTGACCCGAAAATCTCCGTTCGCCCGACCGAGGGACAGATTGACGACCTTGTTTCGGAAATAAATATACGCACCGCCAAAAAGCAGCGCGTGCTTATAACCACGCTTACAAAGAAGATGGCGGAAGATCTGACCGAGTACCTCAATGACCTCGGTATAAAGGTGCGGTATATGCACTATGATATTGACACAATGGAGCGCATGGAAATAATACGCGACCTGCGCCTCGGTGAGTTCGACGTGCTTGTGGGTATTAACCTTTTGCGCGAGGGGCTTGATATTCCCGAGGTTTCTTTGGTGGCTATACTTGACGCGGACAAGGAGGGATTTCTGCGCAGCGAAACCTCGCTTGTGCAGACAATAGGCAGAGCCGCCCGAAACGCCGAGGGCGAGGTTATTATGTACGCCGACAGCGTTACCGACTCTATGGAGCGGGCAATAAGTGAAACAGAGCGCCGCCGCGATATTCAAAGCCGCTACAATACAGAGCACGGCATAACGCCGAAGACGGTTATTAAGGACGTGCGCGATATAATAGAAATAGGTCAAAAGGTTAAAAACGAAAAGCCGATTTCTAAAATGTCGCGGCTTGAAAAAGAGGCGGAAATCAAGCGCCTGACCGCCGAAATGAAACAGGCGGCGAAAATACTTGAATTTGAGCACGCGGCATATCTTCGCGATAAGATAAACAAATTAAGAGAAGGAAAGTAATCGGAGGCGATATTCTTGCCGCAGAAAAATATAATTGTAAAAGGCGCAAGGGAGCACAACTTGAAAAATGTCGATGTTGAAATACCGCGCGACAAGCTCGTGGTGTTCACAGGGCTTTCGGGTTCGGGAAAATCATCGTTGGCATTTGACACTATATACGCCGAGGGGCAGAGGAGATATGTCGAATCCCTCTCGTCATACGCAAGACAGTTCCTTGGTCAGATGGAAAAGCCTCAGGTGGACTACATCGAGGGACTTTCTCCCGCTATATCTATAGATCAGAAAACGACATCAAAGAACCCGCGTTCGACCGTCGGAACTGTGACGGAAATATATGATTATCTGCGCCTGCTCTATGCACGCATAGGTATTCCGCACTGTCCCGTCTGCGGCAGGGAGATATCGAGGCAGACTGTCGACGATATAGTTGACAGCGTGCTCGAGTTGCCCGAGGGCACAAAAATTCAGGTCATGGCGCCTATTGCGCGCGGCAAAAAGGGTCAGTTTGTCAAAGAACTTGAAAGCGCGAAAAAGGACGGATATGTCCGCGTTCGTGTCGACGGAATAATATATGACCTCAGTGAAAAAATCGAGCTGGACAAGAACAAAAAGCACAATATAGAAATTGTGGTCGACAGACTTGTCGTAAAAGAGAGCATTCGAAGCAGGCTTGCCGATTCCATTGAAACCGCGACAGGTCTTTCAGACGGCATTTTGCTCGTTGATGTAATAGACGGCGAGGAGAAGCTCTATTCCCTCGACTATGCCTGCCCGGAGCACGGAGTCAGCATTGAAGAGCTTGAACCGCGCATGTTCTCGTTCAACAACCCATTCGGCGCCTGCCCGACCTGCTCCGGACTCAGCGTATTCATGAAGCCCGATCCCGATCTTATCGTGCCTGATAAAAATCTTTCGCTCAGACAGGGCGCGATAAAGGCGAGCGGCTGGAACAATGCCGACGGCGGCACGATAGCGCAGATGTACATGGAGGGCATTGCGAATAAATATGGCTTTACTCTCGACACTCCGTTTAAAGATATCCCTGCGGACGGCGTTGACGCTATAATGTACGGCACAAAAGGCGAGAAGCTCAAGCTTACGCGTAGAAACGAATATGGCACAGGCTCGTATATGACCGCATTCGAGGGCATCTGCAACAATATTGAGCGCAGATATAAAGAAACCACAAGCGACTGGTCCCGTGCCGAGCTTGAACAGTGCATGTCAACGGTAAAATGTCCCGAATGCCACGGCGCAAGGCTCAGAAAAGAGTCGCTGTGCGTCACCGTCGGCGGAATAAACATCGATGAATTTGCAAATAAATCTATTGTCAAAGCCATAGAATTTCTTGATTCGCTCACCCTGACCGACCGCGAGCAGATGATAGCGAAGCTTATAGTCAAGGAGATAAAGGACAGGCTGACATTTTTGCGCAGCGTCGGGCTCGGTTATCTGACGCTTGCCCGCTCGTCTGCGAGCCTCTCTGGCGGCGAAAGCCAGAGAATACGCCTTGCAACTCAGATCGGCTCGTCGCTTGTCGGAGTTCTGTATATTCTCGACGAGCCGAGCATAGGACTGCATCAGCGCGACAACGAAAAGCTTCTGAATACTCTTTGCAACCTCAGGGACATAGGCAACACGCTTATAGTTGTCGAGCACGACGAGGACACGATGCGCGCGGCGGACTACATCGTCGATGTCGGCCCCGGTGCAGGCATCCACGGCGGAAATATAGTCTGTACAGGCACGGCGGAAGATATAATGAACTGCAAGGAGTCGATAACCGGGCAGTATCTCAGCGGTCGCAAGAAGATTCCAGTTCCCGCAAAGCGCAGAAAAGGCAACGGAAAAAGCCTGAAAATAATCGGCGCACGCGAAAACAATCTCAAAAATATAGATGCCGAAATCCCGCTCGGCGAGTTTGTGTGTATAACCGGCGTATCCGGTTCGGGCAAATCGTCGCTTATAAACGAGATACTGTATAAACGCCTTGTGACCGAACTCAACGGAGCGAAAAAAGTTGCGGGCGCGCATACGGATATCCTCGGAATTGACAATCTCGACAAGGTTATCGCAATAGACCAGTCCCCGATAGGGCGTACTCCGCGCTCGAATCCGGCGACTTATACGGGCGTGTTCAATGATATCCGCGACCTGTTCGCGTCAACTGCCGAGGCAAAGGCGAGGGGATATAAGGCAAACAGATTCTCGTTCAATGTCAAAGGCGGACGCTGCGAGGCGTGCCAGGGCGACGGAATAGTAAAGATAGAGATGCACTTCCTCGCCGATATCTATGTACCGTGCGATGTCTGCAAAGGCGCGAGATACAACCGCGAAACGCTCGAAGTCAAATACAAGGGCAAAAATATCTACGATGTGCTCGAAATGACCGTTGAAGAGGGGCTTGAGTTCTTCTCGAGCATACCGAAGATAAAGCGCAAATTGCAAACCCTCTACGATGTCGGTCTCGGCTATGTAAAAATCGGTCAGCCCGCAACGACGCTTTCCGGCGGCGAGGCGCAGCGTGTCAAGCTTTCAACCGAGCTTTCACGCCGCTCTACAGGAAAGACTGTTTATATTCTTGACGAACCTACTACAGGGTTGCACACAGCCGATGTACACAAGCTCATCGAAGTGCTACACAGGCTTGTTGACAACGGAAATTCAGTCATTGTTATCGAACACAACCTCGATGTCATAAAGACCGCCGACTGGATACTCGACCTCGGTCCCGAAGGCGGCGACGAGGGAGGCGAGATAATCGCACAGGGCACTCCCGAGCAGGTTGCTGCAACCGAAGGCTCATACACCGGGCAATATCTCAAAAAGCTTCTGAACGATACGGAGGAATAACAGAATGATAACTTCACGAACCGTCAGCTCTCTTGAAAAGATTTTTCACGATTCCGAGCCGACCTGCGCGTCGCTCTCGGAGATGTCTATGCTCGGTAATGAGAGAGCATCATTCCAGCTCGCGTATTTCTCTGACGAGGACACACAGTGCGGGATATCCGTATCCGGCTGGAAGCCCGAGAATATAAAAATATACAAAGTCGTTGAGATAAATTCAGATCTTCCGGCTTTTGAGGACTCGGATTTCTATTTTCTCAGGAAAACTCCCGGGCTCTATCCCGATATGCTTGAGCCTGTTGAAGACAATTCATTCTTTGCGGAGAGCGGACATTACGGAAGCTTGTGGATCGAACTCGACGCGTCCGGCGAATCGGCGGGCAGACATGATATTTTTATCACGGTTTCAAAAGGCAAAGAGACCGTCACAAATGTTATCACAGTCGATGTAATCAACGCAAAGCTTCCCGAACAGGCGCTTATGTGTACCATGTGGTTCCACTGTGACTGCCTTGCGACATATTATAAAGTCGATGTTTTCAGCGAAGAGCACTGGAATATAATCGAAAACTATGTCAGAAATGCCGCGAATCACGGTGTTAATTTTATTTTAACTCCGCTTTTCACTCCGCCGCTTGATACCGAAGTCGGGGGAGAGAGACCGACCGTTCAGCTTGTCGATGTCAAAAAGACAAAGGACGGCTACGAGTTCGGCTTCGACAAGCTCGACCGATGGATAGATATGTGCAGACGCTGCGGAATTAAATATTTCGAAATGTCGCATCTGTTCACCCAATGGGGTGCGGAGCACGCGCCGAAGATAGTCGCCGAAGTTGACGGAGAAAGGAAGCTCATCTTCGGTTGGGAGACCGATGCTGACAGCGAAGAATACCGCGACTTTCTGCACCGTTTTGCTGCGGCTCTGACTGCTTTTATCGACAGAAAGGGTATAAGAAACTTCTGCCGCTTCCATGTGTCGGATGAGCCGTCATTGGAGCAGTATGAAGTATATAAAAAGCGCGCCGATCTGATAGCGGAGATATTCCCGGGCTTCAAAGTCATAGATGCGCTTTCGGATATTGAATTTTTTGACAAAGGCGCTGTGAAATATCCTATTCCGTCCGAAGATCATGTCGAAGACTTTGTCGGCAAAGTCGATGAATTCTGGACATATTACTGCTGTGGTCATCACAGCAAGAATGTTCCGAACAGATTCTTCGCAATGCCGTCGGCACGAAACCGTATTCTCGGCACTCTGCTTTATAAGTACAATGCAACCGGATTTCTCCAGTGGGGCTATAACTACTGGTATTCGCAGTTTTCAAAGCATGAGATAGACCCGTTCACCGTGACCGATGCCGGCAAGGCGTTCCCGTCCGGCGATGCGTTTGTTGTTTATCCCGGCGAAGACGGGCAGCCGATTAACTCGCTCAGGTTCAAAGTATTCTATGACGGACTCCAGGATCTTGCCGCGATGCGTCTGCTCGAAAGCCTTGTCGGGCGCGAAAAGGCGCTTGAAATCGCGATTCAGGATGATGAACTCACATTCCAGAAATATCCGCACGGCAGCAGCTATCTCCTGGCTCTCAGAGAGCGCGTGAACAAAGCTATAAAAGAGAATATATAAAAAATCACCGCGACCCGTAACAAGGGCGCGGTGATATATTTTTGTCTCTTATTCTTCTTCGGATTTTGCTTTTCTGTTCATAATGAACTCGTTTACTTTGTCGGACAGCTCACCGTGCAGCTTATAC
>OIYS01000198.1_pt1 | contig 44010 bp, 40 predicted proteins | sample 1588271 | NCBI WGS metagenome assembly OIYS01 (sample SAMN03283286) | human gut metagenome | biome: human-associated habitat; material: feces | host: Homo sapiens | place: Peru | collected 2012 | reverse complement strand
CGAAGAAATCCGTCGCAGAGGGCAGACCCGTTCAGCTCTCCGAGATGAAATAATTAAAAAGAACGGCAGGCTGTTGTGTAACGCAACAGCCTGCTTTTTGCTTTAGTAACTCATATCAGAAAACGCAGACAACCTCCGTGCCATTGACAAAGTAGCAATTATCTGCCAAAACGTTCTCTGAGCCAACCTTTTTCATTCCGTTATCTTTAAGCCCCGAGGCATATAATTCAGCCATTTTTTCATCCTTCAAAGTAAGTCTGATCTTGGCGGATATTTCGTCGGAGGACTGAATATCGCTTTCTATGTATACATTTGCCAGCCAGCCGGTTTTGTAATCGCTGCGGAAAAGCTCCTTACCGTCTTTATCAAAGCCTTCGACCTGAGCCTTAAGCCGATCGGATTTATTCGGCACGGCATATTTGCCTTTATCGGCATCGCCGGTGCCCTTTGGGGCGGTCATGACCGCAGCCTCGCCGCCTGCCATTCTATAACCGAAAAGGCCTTTTGACAGCACTATCAGCCAATCTTTTTCGCCGTATGTGAAATTGACGCTGACCCTGTCGGTAGAATAGAAGTCCGACGAGAAATGCTCTGCCAGCGGCGTACCCTGATAATCCTTCTGCCCCTCGGCGAACTTGCCGTCATCAATGCGGTACTGTTCGCCGCTTTTGATATATACATATGGGCTCTGAGCGATTTCGGACGGTATTTTTGCCGTCACAGACGCAGAAGATTCGGCTTTCTGCTGTCTTCTCGTCGCTAAAACAGTAGACGATGAAACGCTGTCCGGCTCGCCGCCCGTTTTCTTTTCAGTGGGCATTTTGGCAGACACGGTTTCGGAGACGGCTTCAACGCTGCTGTTAATGAGCAGAAAATCTTTATATACTTTCTTAACATTCCGCTTTGATAAATCCAACAAACCTTCAACTTTTGTTGCCACAAAGCATTTCGCTGTTTCGGTCGGTGTGAAAAAAAGCAGGTTAACTACTGTTTGATTTGTGCTCTCATTTTTATTAAAAAATGCGCAGCAATCTTTGCCGTCTATTTTGAAAACAGTAAATGCATCCGAAAATGCCGATATTATCTCTTCCGTCGTGAAGCCGGCCAAGGGCGTTATTTCAGCAACAATCCCCTCATAACACAATGATGTTTCTGAGGATTTGATTTTTCCCTTGTATTCATATTTCATACCGTCTCCGTCCGAAAACGCTTTAAAGGAAGCGTCATTTCGGACTTGTGCAAACAAAGAGGGGATCATCAAAAAATCACCAGATAAATTTGCGCTCTCTTGACTCGATTTGTCAAAGAATTCGGAAGTCGATAATAGCTTTGATGTCTTTTCACAGCTATCGATGTTTGTTGAAGAACATCCATGCAAAAAAAGAAAGATTACCAAGATTAGAATTATACTATTTCTGTTTTTCATTAAGCATCACCTATTAGAGGAAACTCCAAACATAGTCTGTAAATGCATCTGCCGCCGCTTCCGCCTGAACTTTTGTTATTTCATGAGACTCATCGTACAAAGGCCACTGTACAATTTCAACATTTAATTTAGTGTATTTATTTCTGGTGTAAAAATAAACATCGGAGTTTAGTGCATCTTTGGTTCTATTATCAACAAAATTAGTATATCTGTTTTGAGAATACATGTTGTAATAATTTGTTAAATTTATTGCAACATTTGATGTCGAGTTTCCAAACAATCCCACATAATAAACAGCATCTAAATCGGCCAAAAAATCTTCTTCGGAAAAGCTGTAGTATGGTGAACCCATTAAATCGTTGAACTTATTATATAGTGAATTGTAATTATTTAAGTAATTTCCATCAACATTATCTAACATATCAATTACCAGTGTTTGCAAGTCTCCTGCCCATCCCGCTAAATCATCAACAACATTTTCACCCACCGCAATGGATTCAAACGATGTCGAGTTATATAGCATAGCGTTTATTACAGCACACATATGAGAAAAATCAATTCTTTGATAACTATCATATAGATATTGATGTGTACTTTTCAAAAATGTCAAATCACTATTGTTTGATACATAATTATGAAAAGAAGAATCAACCGCTCCTGCAACCTCCACCCATCGGTTAGAATTATATATTCCACTTCTTAAATACTGAAATGTTAGAATAGTTGCATCACTTGAATTATATTCTTCAGCAAGAGAATATAAGCTATTGATAAAAGAAATGTTTTTTTCATTAACGGGTTCAAAGTACCATTTTTGTTGATTGACACCAACATATTCCCAAATTTGAATATTTGCGGTAGCTGCCGTACTGGGACCGCAAACATCTAAAACTTTTTGATTATTACTCCATTTTGAAATGATTCTATATGTTCCGTCATTATTCGATACAATTTTAAATAAAACATAGTCTCCATCACCATCGTTATAAACATCAACATTTGAGCCATTTTGATTTGGGCTACTTTCAACATCAAGGCATTTTTCTTCATTATACCATTGTGAATATAGTTTATAATATCCATCCCCTTGATATTTTACAGTCCAATGTTGGTTAGTGTTTCCATGAATGTTATACTGTATAACATTTCCGTTTGCATTTGGATCTTGCTCCGTATCCAAGTACAGATTACTATACTTTGACTTAATATAGTACACACCGTCAGCTATTGAAGTATCTTCAGAATATTGAACAACAATCGTGGGCAAATAGTTGGCGCTGTTTGCGGAGCAGAAATGTCTGCTTGAAACACCGGTCGTGCTTGCCGACAGCGCAAAACCGTAGTTATGCGAAAAGCCGCCCTCGCCAAGCGTTCCCTGCAACCAATTCTTAAATAACGAGGTAATACTGAAAAGATACCAGCCCGAGGAGCTTATGGTCTGTGAGCTTGCGGCGTTCCCCGCAAAACTCGGTTTATTATTATAGGTTATGGTCGTGTCATTCCAAGTAGAAACCGTATCATACAGATTGATCGTAGCCGTACTTGTTTTTCCCGAGCCTTCATACACCCTATAATAGGCGAGATTTATTTTTTGTGGGTTGATATACTTATAGCTCGACAAAGTATTCAGCTTAACGTAACTGATCGCTTCTTTATATGACGAGCCGTGATAGCCAACCATATTATACTCATTTGTATAATAATTGCGCGTGGGATATCCGCTGAAAACAGGAGCATCGGACATATTGGTGGCCGCCATGCTTACGGTGGGGTCAATAGTAACGGGATAAACCGTAGTCTCGCTCTCAAGGAACTCCTTGTCAACTACGATTGTCAGCTTATACACATCCGCCTTGTTGCCGATTTGCTCAAGCTCAAGTGAATTGTAAAGTGTAAAATGAGTATCGTCGTTTTCGTTATCACCCGTGTAGGAATCTTTTGCATTGATCTGACCGATATACAATTTCATTTCACCGGTTTCGGGGTCAAGAAGAGGAATCGAATCGCCGCTCATTTTCTCGGGAACTAAGCCGTCGGTATCAATGATAAACGAAAACGTATTCTTGCCGCTGTACTCTGCAAGAATGATATTCTCTTTAACTCCGTTTAAGGTTGAAAAGTACTCAAGCGAAACATTCTCGCCGAAAACATCGGTATACGCCACGCTATTTCCGACCCTTGCGACTGTGGAGGTTGCTTTAACCTCAGAATTCGACAGGTCAATATCAGGCATAGGTGTAAGAGTTACGGAATAATCATCATATTCAACCTTAACGCCGTCGCTGATATGCTCGGGAAAATAGCCTTTAATCTCATTATCTCCGCTCTCATAAGCATAGGTGTCAAACATTGAAATTCGCTTAGTCGAACTATTAATAGCTGTGTCCTTAAGTTTTACCGAATTGCCATCAACATATTTTATCGGTGTTTGGAAAATATGCAGGGTATTTGTGCCATCACTGTTTTTTACGGTAATACTGTAAATATCGTCGGTGTCTTGATTTATTATTTCTACGGGGGTAGTATCGGTAGTAAGTATAGAGTTTGCAATAACTTCCGGCAAATCTGCAAGTCGGTAATTCTCGTAGCTGATATCCTCTTTGGCCGAGTAATTTCTCTGCGAAAGCTCCTCGGCAGAAACGCTAACAACACTTCCGAAAGCCAAAACGAACACTAAAAATAATGATAATCTTCTTTTAAAGTGTTTATTGGATTTACTCACTGCTGTTTCCTCCCATCTTATATAACTTTTGAAATCTTACTGATTACCTCAAGATCAAAAGAATCAACAAACCATCGGAATCTCCCCCTTACAACTATAGCATATATAATCAGGGCTATAAAGTCAACAAATATTCTTGAAATTTACATATATTTCATACTTTATTAACATTTTTCAGCAAAAATATTCGGTATGATTTAAAGCGATAAAGCCTCCGACGCTATTGCGCCGAAGGCTTTATTATCAGTCATACATAAGGATCTTCTGCGGTTCGCCGAGATAACCCCCGCTTATCACACGCTCAGTTTATTGAGATCGAATATATGCATTTCGGTCTCGTTAACCAAGCCCTCGGAGGTACCCGAGCCGACATTTTTGATAACGCTGATGACCGTGTTGTTCCCGGCAAAAGATGCGGCGGCGACATTTGTGTCGCGCAGACCGTCGATAATGCTGAGCGTTCCGCCGTCTCTCTTATAGAACCAAAGCGCCGATGCGGTGCACGAAACGGCATAATCTCCGAACAATTTCGCCCCGTCAGGGAAAATATCCGCCACGGCGGTTTTGCCGTCGCTAAGGTCGATGATCCATGTTTTTTGCGAGGAATCGCCTCTTGACGGGTCCTTTGTCTCGACATAGAGCGCGTAACCGGCGGCGCAATCCTTTAACGTGTAGCTGCCGTCGCCCAAGGCGAGCTCCGTCACCTTGCCGCTCGCAATATCATATACGCCGATGGTAGTTTTACCGCCCTTATTGACGGTGAAAACGGCCTTGCCGTCACCCGCGCACACTTTGTCGCCGCCCTCGGATATCGTCTTTGTCTCCTTGGTCGTGCAGTCATAGGCTTTAATGCGCGAGCGTGTATTCTCGCCGCCGATATCAATGCACTCATCCCAGAACACAACTCCGTCGGAAATGCACGGCTCACCGACCGCAGAATCATTGCCGAGCTTGGTTATCTGAGTTATCTCTTTTGTCTTATAATTCATGCAATATATGTTGCGCGCGGAATTATAGATCTCGCAGTCGTTCCATATGAGCCACTCGCCGTCAAACCGAATGCTCTGAATATCGCCGAGCTCGTGCGTGCTCTCAAAGATGTTATCATATTTGCCGCTGCCGATGTCATATGAGATCATATAACGGCGATCGGTCTCCGTCCTGTCCGCAGTTACGACCGCCATTACCAGCTTGCCGTCGAGCAGCAAAGGTGACGACACGGATTTAAACGGAACTTTGACGGTCTCATAATCAATTTTCAAATCCGTCGAGGCGGAATTAGCCTGCTCCGTCGTGGTCTCCGGCGCGGCATCCGTGCCGCAGGACGCGAGAAATAAAAACATAAGGGCTAAAATCAGTGCAGATACTCTCTTCATGTTATCTCCTCCGTTTTTTGATATTGAATTTATCTTTTGTCCGCCGCCCGACGCCACATCGGAGACACCCCCTGTCAAAATAAACGTCTTTGCAATTTCAGTATATATAATTTGATTTGCTAAGTCAAGTAACATTTTTGTAACCTATTGATTATTTACCGTTTGTAATATTTTTTCATATAAAATATTGATGATGAAATCACTAAAGCCTCCGACGCTATTGCGCCGAAGGCTTTATTATTAGTCATACATGAGGATCTTCTGCGGTTCGCCGAGATACACGATATCGCCGATGCTCTCCCAGGCGCCCGTCATATTATTCTTGACCTTCAGCTCCACCGCACTTTGAGCCGCAGCCGCGGAATTCGGCTCTTGCAATTCCCGCAGACCGTACTGAAAGCCCTGAATGACATATTCATTCTCAAAATTCGACGAATCATTCCTGCACATAAAAGCAAGATAAATCTTGCCGACTTCAATATTTATATCATTCTCCATGTTGCAATCGACGAGGATATCCTCCGGCGGGATATCGGCAAGGTCGGAATCCGCTTTGAGCGCTTTCAGCTTATCGGGATTATTCTGCCCCTCGACCCATTTATCATAGGTCATCATGCCGCCGCTCCTGATATAGGATACTTCATCGGGGACGCTGCCTTTAATGACTTGCAGCACGGAAGCGCTGCCGTAGGTGAAAGGCATTATAACGGGCTTATTGAGCTTGCGGTTGATATTGGTAACACCGTCAACGCTGTCAACTCTGATAATTGCGATATAGTCGCTCAGCTCCGAAAGCACCTGAGCGTCGGAGAAGTCATACAGCATATCACTATATATGTCGACTTTCATAATATGCTCATTTAACTGAGTTACTCTCTCCGAAGTTTCCTCTTTCGTGCTTACTTCATTAGTAGTATTTGATTTGATTGGTATTTTTGAAATATTCCCATTGGCAAAAAAAGCAACTAACATTGATATCAATATCAGTATGCACACTGTTCCCACAAAAACAAGTTTTTTATTACACTTTTTCATATATATCACCTCAACTATACAAATTTACAACAGCCGTATTATCGCACTGCTGCACTGCTTGAACTTGTCTTCTTAATCCCGATGAAGAAACATAGCTTTGACACATAATACTGTAAACATTGGTATTATAGTGAGCTAGTCCAAGGGCATGACCAATTTCATGTGTAATCGTTCCCTTCATTTTCGTGGCCCCGATATTATGCATATTGGTATCATTAATAGTTATTTCCGTAAATCTATAATTACTAGTGGGATTAATTTTGGTACTATTAATATTAAAGAACTCAGTTATAGCTAAAATGTTATTGCTGCCGTAGTTGCTGTAAAAAACATCATTATTTTTAGTATAAAAATCCATCATAGTACCCGAATTGCTACTAGCTGCAACAAAATTAATAGGATTGCTCCAACCCGGGTTTTTCCAATTATTAACCGCATTGATAATCTGATACTCATACCATCCACCGTTATTCTCATAAGACATCCACCATGATATTCTCGTTATACCTCTATCCAATTTTCCACCAAAAGTTGGTGTCGGAGAAACAGCGTACACACTTGACGACAACAGCGAAACCACCATAACAACAGCTAAAACTATCGAAAAGAACTTCTTAAGATTCATTTTTACACCTCTCATATTTGTTTAACCGAAATAAAATTAGTATTGACGTTAAAATATAATAACCATGGGTATCACCCCTTTCCATTTCCACTATAGCATTTGTAATATATTTTTGTCAAGATATTTTTAAAAGATTTTTTGCATATATCTTTTGCCCTCGACGCTATTGCGCCGAAGGCTTTGTTCTATTCAGATAGCCCGAGAGGTCTCCGAGGGTCAGGGCGGGTGTGCTGCGTTCACCGAGGCGCAGATCGTCGATCGAGAAATACAACCCGTTTTTGCTTGAAGCCGAGGAATATTCATAGCGGCGTATGTTATAGTATTCGCACCGCTCCCCCACCTTGCCGTCTAAAAAAAGCGCCGAAACAATCGCTTTGATATCCTCCTGCGGAGAATAGACCGATGTCACCGTGCCAGCAAGCGAAATAAAAGCAGCCGTCCTGTCAACCGCGGTGCTTGCAAGGCTCACGGACTGCACGCTGCCGTCGGCGCAGGTCTGCATGGAGAGCACATATTCGGTCCCTCCCCCGTCGCTGACGAAGCAATAGCAGCGGTCGCCGCTGTAATATCTGCCGTCAAAGTCAACGCTCAGCGTTTTATCGGCTTCGGCAAGACGTTCAAGAAATATTTCGGGCGACATCTCCGTTTGCAGCGCACAGGAAGAGAGAGCGATCGCCGCGGATATCAGCAAAGCGACGGCGGTCACGGCACGGCGGCTCAATACTTCGCCCTCTTTTTGATATTCACCGCCGCAACTCCGCCCAGAGCGCCGCCGAGTGTCATTGCGCCGATAAAGGCTATCAGCCGCACGCCCGCGCCCGAGCTGAGCAGAGCGGCAGCAGCGGCGCAGGGCAGCGAGGCGCAAAGCCCCGCAAGCGCACCGCAGGCAAGCCCGTTCTTTTTAATAGGCTTCGCCGCCGCAAAGCCCGCGGCAAGCCCCGAGAGCAGGGCGATTATCAAGCCTGCGGGGAAATATGCCCCCGAGCCTATGCCGCTTTTGAGCGAAGCGAGGGCAAAGGCCGCCGTAAAAGCAAAGAAAAGCACCGCACCTATCGCCGCACCGACGGCAATCTTCTTAAACGGAGAAGCCGACTGCTCCTCACGCCTCGCTTTTTTGGTTTTCGCAGGCATAAAAATACTCCCCTCACGTCATGTTAGTACATGATATGAGGGGGGCGAATAAATTATTCTCAGCTGTCGAAGGTGTCGTCCTTCTTCTTCTTTGATTTCTTTCTGCTTGCCTTGCTGTTCTCAACGGCTTCGTCCATCTTCTTTTTCTTCTCAGCTTCGGCAGCTTCCTTGGCGGCCTGTCTCTCAGCCTCCGCCTTCTCGGTGGCGGTATTGTTGGTCGAAACAGCCCAGCGGGTGATCTTCATCTTGTTTCTGTCCGCGCCGGTCTCGATGATGATAGAATCCTCTTTGACGGTGACGACTCTGCCCATGATGCCGCCGATGGTGGTTATCTCATCGCCGACCTGGATGCTGTCACGCATGTTCTGCTCTTCTTTTTGCTTTTTCTTCTGCGGTCTGATCATAACGAAATACATAACGGCAAAAAGGGCAGCCATCATTACTATCATCATAATGGGGTTACTCTGCTGGGTTGAGGATGCGCCGCCGGCCGATCCGCCGAGCTGAGCAAGAAGGGGGATAAAATTCATTTAATATGACCTCCAAAACATTATTGTAACAATTATACATTACAGCCGCTGAATATGCAAGTATTTTTTTGTTAATAAACTGATAATTCGCACCATATCTGACCGAAAAGGCTTAATCTGCCGTTGCCTGCGCCTTTTCTTTTATAGCTTCAAGCTCGGCGGCGTCCGCGCGCTCGCTCAGGGCCTGCATGACCTCGGCATGCTTCTCGTCGGTATAATCCCAGAAGAAGAGATACGGCAGGCAGCAGAGCAGGTGCCCGACAAGGTCAAAGGCAACGCCCACTATCATGCACTTTGTGCGGATGGAGTCAACAAAAAGGACATCCCAATCCGAGGTAAAGCCGTAGCGATAGAAAAGCAGCGGGATTATAAGGCTGATGAGAGCCGAAATAGGGCTTGTGAACCAGCCTATGACACCTGCGTAGTTCTCAAGGCGTTCGCCCGAGAGATACATCTGATAGTCGTTGATCCTGACGTTCATATCCTCCTCGGCGAGCTTCAGACCCGAGGCAAGCGCGTCGCCGATGCAGAGCGACACGAGCATTATTGCGCCGCAGAGCTTGTAATTATCCTCAAAGAAATAGCAGGCGGCGATATAGCCCGCGCTCTGAGCGGCAAAGACAAGGCGCTTAAAGATCATCAGGGATTTATACTGGAAGCGCTTTCTTATCCATGGGGCGAGGAATGCGCCGGGGTTGCCGACGAAGGAGACGAGCATCTCAGTGAGGCTGAACACAAGACCCAGCTCGCGCCATGTGTAGATAAGTATGATAGTCTTGACCGCAAGGCCGCCGTTGCCGAGGGCGTCGATCATACCGGATATTGCGTTTATCCAGCGGTATTTATTCTTCATAACGCCGCGTATGCCGTCCCAAAACGGGATATATTTTTTCTTCTCGATAGGCGGCTGCGGGATACGCTCCTGAATCGAGCCGAGACCGCCGAACATCAGCACCGTGCAGAGCATCATCATTATGGGTATGACATAGCGGAAGGTGTTGATATTGGTCAGACCGCCCGTGTAAGCCGTCAGCACGGGGATAAGGAATGCTATAACGGAGTTGAAAAGGTGACTGAGCTTCTCGGGGTAGCAGCGCACGAGCATCCTCTCGTGGGGATTCGGCGAAATGGTGTTTGAAATGCTGCTTGCGCCGCCGAGATACGAATACATACCGTAGAGCTGGAAGAGCAGGAAAAGCTGCCATATGCGCTCGGTGAGCGGATTCCTGTAGAGCGGCAGCCAGCAGATGAGCAGCACGATTATCATACAGGGAATTACATTCGGGTAGGCAAAGAGCTTATATCTTCCGAATTTGGGCAGGAAGCGCTTGCGGATGAAGATATTCCTCGCCCCGCCGTAACCCGTGACGAGCCAATGCGCCGCAAAAATTTTGAGTGCGCTTTTCATATTGATGCCCGGCAGCTTATTGACATAGTCGGTCAGCGCTGCGGGGAACGGGATTAACCTTGAAAAGTCAAAAATGAGGAACAATATCCCAAGCCCGGTAAAGAAAAGATACAGCGTATAGAAGGCCTTCTCCGTCTTTTTCGGCAGGAAGCCGAGATTGTCGTTGACGACCATGCTCATTATGCTCCAGAAATAGCCCTGGATCATAAAGAAAGCGCTGATAACGGTGAAGGTTAGGATGGGAATCTCATAGTAATACATGATGAGATAGCAGCCCGTACCGAAGGCGAGGTATCCGAGCACCCTAGAGAGGGCGTAATCGCCGCCGACTGCGAAAAGCACCGAGATATATTCTTTATACGGCACATAGCGCCCCTCGGCGGGGATATTCCAATGCTCACGGAAATCCGAAAAAATACTCTTAATGCCGATCTTCTTAGATTTGCCCGACATCAGCTCTTGCCCCCTTTCTCTTGCTCCTCGGCGAGCTTCTCAAAATACTCCTTATGCAGGCGTTCATTTTCCTCCTGCTTGCGTTTGAGCCGCTCTTTTTTCTTTTTGGTCATTAGGAAATCCTTCCTAAACATCTTGCGGACAACATCAATGAGCACAAAGGTGAAGCTCGGCACAAAAATGAAGATTATCATCAGCACGACGACAAAATAGTTGGTGCCGTCACGCTCAAATTTCGCAATGAAAGCGGCGAGTCCTTTTTTCGGTGTCTCGGAAGATTCGTCCCCTTCCGCCTCTGCAGTCTGCGGAGTCTCCTCTGCGGCTCTCTCGGCGTTATAGGCTTCGCTGTCCTCGCGCACCGCCGAAAACACGGGCGGGACAAAGGAGAAGCTGTTCTCGCCCTTCGGCTGCCAACTGCCGCCGAGCGAAATATCGCTCTCGCTCGCTGCGCCGAGGTAGAATTCCTTTAATCCGCCGCACCTATAGAAACAGTGGTGACCGACGCTCTTAACGGAGGCGGGAATAAATATCGAATACTTCATATTGTCGCAGTAGCTGAACGCATCGTCACCGATGCTGACAAGGCCGTCCGGCAGCGTGACGAGCGATATGCCGCTGCACTTAAAAAACGACATATCCCCTATCTCTTTGACGCTTGACGGGATATCAATGCGCTGCAATCGTTCGCACTTATAGAAGCAGTTATTTGCTATACGCTCAACGCCGTCGGGTATCGTATACACCTCGTCGCAGCTCCACGCCTTATCGACGGTCAGAGAATCCTCAGCCCTGTCACGCAGGATGTAATAAGTGCCTATATAAGGGGCGGTAACGCCCTTTTCGAGCAGGTCGTCAAACATTTCGGAGGTGATATCGTCGCTGACCTTGCTCTTAAAATTCAGGAACATGGCTTCTCTGTCCGCGCCGTTCACGCTCAGCGTCTCTTTAAGGTCAAGCCCTATATTTTTGACCTCGCCGAACTGCTCGATATCGCTGTAGACTATCTGAGTGCAGCGGCATATCGGGTAAAGCAGCATCTTCTTCATATCCTTGGTGAAGAGGATGCCGTCAACATCGGTGTAATAGGGGTTATCCTCATCGACATAGACCGCCCTGAGCTGCTTGCAATAGAAGAAAGCCCGCTCGTCTATATGCCTGACGGAGGCGCCGATATAGATGTATTTGACATACTCGTCGCTCACGAGCGTGTAATCACTGACGGCGACTATCGGCTTTGAGGTATCGGGGTCGTTGCCGTTTTTGTCGGTCACATAGTCGATATGTATCTCCTCGGTGGTATGATTGCCGTTGAAGCCGTCAAACACCCAGCCGTCGAAGCCCTGCCCGCCGATATCCTCCCGATAAGCGTACTCAAAGGTATCTCTCGACACAGAGTTAAAGGTCATCCACACCGAAGCGCCCACGAATACGGTAAGCACCACGATGAATACGGCTTTTTGCCACTTTTTCATCCGAACACTCCTTTTCCCAAAGCTGTCAGAGCATAGTAAACAAAAATATTATATAATGTTAACAATTTTTTGTCAATAAGATGAGCCATATTTTAGCATCGGAAATAAAAAAGAGCAGCCGAAGCTGCTCTGAGTTATCAGGGTCAAAAAGTCAATAAAATTTGCGTGTCGTAGAATTATTTAAGGCAATTCTTATCGAAGGACGGGTTGAAAGCATAGAAATTCTTGGAATTCAGCTTATCCGTCGCAAGGCGCATACCCTCACCGAACCGCTGGAAATGGACTATCTCCCTTGCGCGCAGGAATTTGATCGGGTCGCGGACATCGGGATCGTCCACAAGCCGCAGGATATTGTCGTACGTCTTTCTCGCCTTTTGCTCCGCCGCAAGATCCTCGGTAAGGTCGCTTATAGTGTCGCCCGTGCTCTGGATATAAGCGGCAGTGAACGGCACTCCCGCGGCAGAGGCGGGGTAAACACCGGCGGTGTGGTCAACGAAATATGCGTCGAAGCCCGAGCGCTTTATCTCATCCTCGGTGAGATTTCTCGTGAGCTGATAGACTATCGCGCCGATCATTTCGAGATGCCCAAGTTCCTCGGTCCCTATATCTGTCAGCAGTCCTTTCAGCTCGTCAAACGGCATTGTAAAGCGCTGGCTGAGGTAGCGCAGCGAAGCGCCGAGCTCGCCGTCGGGGCCGCCGTACTGACTTATAATGAGCTTTGCATAGAGCGGATTCGGGTTCTTGATCTTAACGGGGTATTGAAGTTTTTTCTCATAACTAAACATCAGCAGCCACACTCCTCATATTCCCACGGCCACGGCCCTTTGAGCCATTCGACGCCATGACCCTCCGAAGTTGTCAGCGGGTAGAATTCATCTTCAAACGCTTTTCTCATCGTGCGGTACCTTGCCTCTATGCGGTTATGCTGCTCGACCATACGGATATCCCACGGGTGGGTGTCGAGATAAAGGTGCATCTCCCAGAGGGTGAACTGCACGGCGCTGAGCCGCATGAGCGCTGTCTCACGTTTATTCATTTGCAGCACTTCCCTGCGAACGGCTTGCTGAGTACGGGGAACAGAGTGCCGCACTCGAGCGCCTTCATCTCGTCAAACATGGTGGTATCGGTCTGCATAGGCACATAAAGCATCGCTACGGTATAATCCGACGGCAGCGGCGAAACAGTGCAGGAGCACGGCTCCGAAGGGGTCTGGCGGCGCTGAGGATAGCGGTAGCCTGCGTAATCGGCCATATATATCATTCCTTTCGTTCTTGAGGACGGTGTATCCTCTGATACATAATATGCCGCAGGCTGTTTTTTGACATAGATGCAAAAGAGCGCCCGCGGCTGCGAGCGCTCCCGAATCAGTATTTATATTCTGTATATCAGCGTGGGGTCAACATTGCTGCTCTCGGTATTGCGGATAAGCTCATCCGCCTTTGCGGGGTCGGCAACGCTGAGCACCATTATCGCCTTGCCCTGCTCTCTCGAAACGCAGGCATACATATATTTGACCTCTATGCCGTTGTCGGTGAGGATCCTCAGCGACTCGGAAAAGCCGCCGGGTCTGTCGTCTATGGCAACGACAAGCGCGTCGGTGACCTTACAGATGACGCCCGATTCGCCGAGAGCCTTTTTCGCTTTATCGGGGTCGCTGACTATCATCCTGAGGACTCCGTATTCATCGGTATCCGCAAGCGAAAGCGCCGAGATATCAATTCCGTTCTTTGCGAGCACTTCGGCGGCCTCCGAGAGCCTGCCGGGCTTGTTTTCAAGGAAAACCGAAATCTGTTTAACTAACATTTTATGCCCTCCTGTCAAATCTTTCGCTTATCTATAACTCTCTTGGCCTTGCCCTCGCTGCGGGCTATGGACTTCGGGTTGACAAGGTGAACCCTGACGCCGAGGCCGAGCACGGAGCGGAGCCTCTCGGTGATGCGCTTCTCGACGACGTTGATGCTCTTGATATCGTCGGAGAACATGCTCTCGCTCATCTCAACATCAAGGTCGAAGGTATCGGTATTGTTGACCCTGTCGACGGTGATAATGTAATTCGGGGTTATCTCGCCGCTGTTGAATTCAAGCAGCACGCCCTCTATCTGAGAGGGGAAGACGTTGACGCCCCTGATTATCAGCATATCGTCGCTCCTGCCGCTGGGCTTATTCATGCGGGCATGGGTGCGACCGCACTCGCATTTCTCATAATTAAGCGAGCAGATATCCCTCGTCCTGTAACGGATAACGGGGAAACCCTCCTTGGTGATCGAGGTGAACACAAGCTCGCCAGTGCTGCCGTCGGGGAGCTGCTCGCCGGTATCGGGGTCGATGATCTCAACAATGAAATTATCCTCCCAGACGTGCATTCCCTTTTGGCACTCGCATTCGCAGGCAACGCCCGGGCCCATTATCTCTGAAAGACCGTAGATATCATATGCCTTTATATGCATGGTATTCTCTATCTCACGGCGCATATTTTCGCTCCACGGCTCCGCGCCGAAGATGCCGACCTTCAGTGAAAGCTGATCGATAACGCCGAGACGTGCTGCCTCCTCCGCAAGATACATCGCATAGGACGGAGTGCAGCAGATAGCGGTGGCTTTAAAGTCGATGAGGGTCTGTATTTGGAGCGCCGTGTTGCCCGAGGACATCGGGATAACGGTGGCGCCTATCCTCTCGGCGCCGGCATGGAGGCCGAAGCCGCCGGTGAAAAGTCCGTAGCCGAACGACACCTGAATGATATCGTCCTTGCCGAGACCTATGCCGTTGAGCATCCTCGCGACGCACTCCGCCCACATATCAAGGTCGTTATCGGTGTAGCCGACGACTATCCTTTTGCCCGTAGTGCCGCTTGAAGCGTGAACTCGCCTGATATTTGACATCGGCTCGGCAAAGAGGCCGTATGGGTAGTAATCGCGCAGATCTTTTTTATATGAAAACGGGAGCTTTGGAAGATCCTCAATGCCATGGATATCCTCGGGTTTGAGACCCTTCTCATCCATACGGTTACGGAAGCATTCCACTCTCTCATACATTCTTTTGACCTGCCACACAAGGCGCTCACTCTGAAGCTTTTTGATATCCTCGCGGGGCATCGTCTCGATTTCCGGTGTTCTGACAGACATATGCTTATTTCTCCTTGGATTTTTTCTTTCTGTTGCCGAGACTGAGGAATACGCCGAGGGCGACCGACAGGGCGGCTGCCATCATCACCTGATACTCGCTCGGGAGCATGAAAGTGACGGTGTGCGCAGGTATCCAAAACAGCGGCACGGTCTTGAGCAGCGTGAAGCCGACGAAAGCCGACCAGTCGATCGAGCCTATAACGCTTTTCAGCGACGAATCCGCTTTTTTGCTGCGGAGCTCGAGCCATTTATCGCTGCACTTGTGGAATGCCATAAAAGTCGGGCCGAATGATGTATTCATCATCACGCTGGTGTAAAGCGCTCTGAGGAAGCTGCTGTCCCCGCCCGGGAGCAGCCCCGACGCCATCATCTGAGCGGCGGCGACGGAGAAAACCTTCATCATAAAGGTTATCCAAACGCCGATGAAGCCCCAAATGACGAAGCGGGCTGCTATCTTGGCAGGCACGGTCGGTGCGGAATTTGCAATATAAGCCGCTATCAGCTCGCCTGCAGTGGCGAGTAAAGCAAATTTTGCAAAGCCCATTAAATACGGATGAGAGCCGGAGAGGGATTTGAACACCTCTCTCGACTGCGGGATAATAAGCACGACGGCAAAAATAAGGATTGACGCAGCTATGTAACCTATCACAGCAGCTCTTTTGGCTACGCTTTCTTTCTTACTCATAAATGCCTCCTTCTTCATCAGCCGCAATTGTAGCCGAGCTCAAACGCCTTGAGGTTGAGGTCAAGGAACTTTGCGGGGACGGTGTCCTTTATGGTCTGTATCCAGACTTCCTTTGAAATATCGCTGCTGCGGGCGAGCACGCCGATGAGCACGACATTGACCGCCTTTGCGGAGCCTGCCTCGAGGCTGAGCGAGAGAGCGTCAATGGCTATAACCTTTGCCTTTGCGGCAATATCGTCGACCAGCCCGTCGGGGTATTCGGCCGCGCCTGTGATAACGGGCATCGGGGCTATCTCGCGGTCATTGAGTATGACAGTGCCGCCCTCCTTGAGGTAGGGCAGCGCCCTTGCGGCTTCGAGCTTCTCAAAGGCGAGGATCATATCGGCCTCTCCCCTGTCGATTATGGGAGAAAAGACCTTGTCGCCGTATTTGACATAGGTCACGACGCTGCCGCCCCTCTGGCTCATGCCGTGTACTTCGGAAACTTTAACGTCGTAGCCCTCGCTGATGACGGCGTTGCCGAGAATTCGGCTGGCAAGCAGAGTACCCTGCCCGCCGACGCCGACTATCATTATATTCTTTGTATTCTGCATATCATTCATCCTCCTTGCTTATCGCACCGAACGGACAAACGCCGACGCAAAGGCCACAGCCGTTGCACTGATTCTCGTCTATCTTAACGCAGCCGTTGTCAACCGAAATCGCGGGGCAGCCGAGCTTCATGCACTTCTTGCATTTGCGGCATTTCTCGGCGTCCACGGCGCAGTGACCGGTGTATTTGACGGTCTTGAGCAGAGCGCAGGGTCTCTGAGCGATTATGACCGACGGCTCGTCCGCAGCAAGCTCCTCCTTGACGGCGGCTTCAAAGCCCTTGAGGTCAAACGGATCCTCAACTCTGACTCTGCGCACACCGACGGAATGGCAGAGAGCCTCAAGATCGACCTGAACGGTCGGCTCCTTGCGGATTGTGAAGCCCGTGGTGGGGTTATCCTGGTGGCCTGTCATGCCGGTGATGGAGTTATCGAGGATGATAACGGTATTGTTGCCTTTATTATAAACGATGTCGATAAGACCTGTTATGCCCGAATGGATAAAGGTCGAATCGCCGATAACGGAGACGAGCTGCTTTGAGAAATCGCGGCCTCTCGCCTTGACCATGCCGTGGGCGGCGCTGACGGAGGCACCCATGCAGATAGTGGTATCAACGCTCTTGAGCGGTGCGACTGCGCCGAGGGTATAGCAGCCGATATCGCCCGATACGGTTAGCCCGAGCTTTGAGAGCACATAGAACGTGCCTCTGTGGGGGCAGCCCGCGCACATGACGGGAGGTCTCTTTGGCAGCGGCAGAGGCTCTGCGGCGGCGGTCTCCTCGCCGAGAACGACTTTAGCTATCATATTCTGGCTGTATTCGCCGAGCAGGGTGAAGTGATCCTTGCCCCTGACCTCAATGCCGAGGGATCTGACGAATTCCTCGATAAAGCCGTCAAGCTCCTCGATAACATAGAGCGTATCGACCGAGGCGGCGAAATCCTTTATCAGCTTCTCGGGCAGCGGATAAACCATGCCGAGCTTCAGATAATTGACCTTATCGCCGAGAGCGTCCTTGGAGTAAACATAAGAGACGCCCGAGGTGATAACGCCTATCCTGCTGCCGTTATCCTCAACGGTATTCAGTTCACATGTCTCGGCAAGCTCGGCGAGCTTCCTGCTCCTCTCCTCGACCACGACGTGGCGGCCGATGGCGTTTGCGGGCATCATAACATTCTTCGCGATATTCTTAACATAGGGTTTAAGCTCGATATTCTCAGGCTCATGCAGCTCAACAAGGCTCTGCGAATGCGAAACTCTCGTTGAAAGCCTGATGAATACGGGCGTGTCATATTCCTCACTGAGCGAGAAGGCGAGCTTCGTGAAGTCGCGGCATTCACCCGAATCCGAAGGCTCGAGCATCGGTATCTTCGCCGCCTTTGCATAGTGGCGGGAGTCCTGCTCATTCTGAGATGAATGCATTCCGGGGTCGTCGGCGACACAGAATACAAGACCTGCATTAGCGCCGATATAGCTGACGGTAAAGACGGGGTCGGCCATGACGTTGAGGCCGACGTGCTTCATGCAGCTCATCGCCCTGCCGCCCGCTATGGAAGCGCCTATCGCGGTCTCGGCGGCTACCTTCTCATTGGGCGCCCACTCAACATAGACGTCCTCATATTGAACCATGCTCTCGGTTATCTCGGTGCTCGGGGTGCCGGGGTAAGACGAAACGACTCTAACGCCCGCCTCATAGGCTCCCCTCGCTACGGCAGCGTTGCCGAGCATCAGCTTTTTCATATATATCATCCTTCCTTGATCTCGTTCTCTTTGGCTACAAGGCCGTCGGCGCAATATCTCTTACGCAGCAGCGGCTTCTCTATCTTGCCCGTCGGGTTTCTCGGCACATCGGCAAAGATTATCTTCCTCGGGCGCTTGTATCTCGGCAGGTCGAGGCAGAAGTCGTTGACCTCCTCCTCTGTGAGGCTCGCGCCATCCTTAACCTGAATTATCGCCGCGGAAATCTCGCCGAGCCTGCGGTCGGGCAGGCCTATGACCGCCACGTCGCTTATCGCATCGTTGCGGCGCAGGAAATTCTCTATCTGAACGGGGTAAATATTTTCGCCGCCCGAGATGATGACGTCCTTCTTCCTGTCAACAAGATAAATGAAGCCGTCGTCGTCCTCGATAGCCATGTCGCCCGTGAAGAGCCAGCCGTCCTCAAGGACCTCTTTTGTGGCCTCCTCATCATTATAATAGCAAAGCATCACGCCGTCGCCCTTAACGGCAAGCTCGCCGACCTCGTTTTTGCCAACGGGCTGCCTGTGCTCATCGACTATCATGGTCTGCCAGCCATAGCCCGCCTTGCCGATAGCGCCGACCTTGTCGATATTCTCAACTCCGAGGTGGACGCAGCCGGGGCCTATGGATTCGCTCAGGCCGTAGTTGGTGTCATACAAATGGTGCGGGAATATGCTCTTCCAGCGCTTGATAAGGCTCGGCGGCACGGGCTGAGCGCCGATATGCATCAGTCTCCATTGGTCGAGCTTATAATCTTTAAGGTCTATCTCGCCCGAGTCGATAGCGTCAAGGATATCCTGCGCCCACGGCACGAGCAGCCAGACTATCGTGCACTGCTCCTCGGAAACGGTGTTGATTATCCATTTGGGATCCGTGCCTTTAAGGAGCACGGCCTTGCCGCCGACAAGGAAGCTGCCGAACCAATGCATCTTGGCGCCCGTGTGATAGAGCGGCGGTATGCAGAGAAAAACGTCGTCCTTGGTCTGCCCGTGGTGCGCCTGCTCGGTCTTGGCGGCGTGCATGAGCGCACGGTGCGAATGAAGTATCGCCTTCGGGAAGCCTGTAGTACCCGACGAGAAATAAATTGCGGCGTAATCGTCGTCGGTCAGCTCGACCTTCGGCGCTTTTGAGCTGCAATACGTTACGAGCTTGTCATAGCTCTCGGCGTAGGCGGGGCAATCCTCGCCCGCATATATCCACATCTTGATACGCTTGACCTTGTGGCATATCTCCTCAACTCTGCCGACGAATTCGGGGCCGAAAACGATATATTCGGAGTCGGATTTATTAAGGCAATAGGCTATTTCATCGGCGGTGTAGCGGAAATTCAGCGGCACGGCGACCGCGCCCGCGCGCAGGATGCCGAAATAGATGGGCAGCCACTCAAGGCAATTCATCAGCAGTATTGCTACCTTATCGCCTTTCTTTATTCCTCTCGAGAGGAGAAGGTTTGCAAAGCGGTTTGATTTCTTTTGAAACTCGCCCCAGGTGATCTCTTTCCTGTAAGTCTCCGCTGCGGTGGACTGGGTGAGGGCGAATTCACGCCAGGTCATGTTTCTGTTATCCTCGAGCTTCGGGTTTATCTCCACGAGACTCACGTCGTTTGGATAAAAGTCCGCATTTTTAGTCAGAATGTCGGTGATAGGCATTTCTTCTGCTTCCTTTCTTTGTCGGAGAGACAATAAAAAAGCGCCCTCCGAGCTTAATGCTTCCAGAGGGCGGATATACCGCGGTACCACCTCAATTTACCTCTGCCTCACGGCAGAAGCCTTGACAAGTGACAATCTCACTTTAAGACTGTAACGGGTCTTACCCGGCGACTCTTAATGACCCGAGGGCGTTCGGAGCGCAACTGGCGGGGAGTAATTCACTCATGCAACGACTGCCGCCTTGCACCGACCGACGGCTCTCTGAGAATCCTTTTGCACGGCTACTTGAGCCCGCTCATAGCGTTTTTGACTTATTATCGCTTATATTAACATAAATCGAGCGGCTTTTCAAGGGCTTTTGCGAAAAAAGTTCAGCGCTTTTTGGTGCTGAAGCGACGGTTGAATTTTGCCAAACGGTTTGCTATAATACATTATATAATTCAAAACCGAACGGAGGCAGACAATGAAGACCGTTAACGCCGATATTTATCTTATCCGCCACGCCCAATCACGCGAGAATTCGGGCGAGGAATATATGCCGGAATTCACTATAGACGACGCCCCTCTGAGCGAGTTGGGCAAGAAACAGGCGCAGGCTCTGGCCGAGAGATTTGAACCGGGCGACATTGACATGATATTCTCGAGCACCCTCATACGCACGGCGCAGACCATGCAGCCGACCGCAAGGAAGCTCGGCAAGCCGATAATAATGCTGCCCGAGCTTATGGAGGCGGAGACCCTCGTGCGGGGCACGCCCCGTGAGAAAGTAAAGCTGCTCATACCCGAGGCCGTCACGCCCGACGAGGATGTATTCCTGCCCGACCCCGAATCCCCCGAGCAGATGACCGCAAGAGCCGAATCGGCGATAAAAAAGATACTTGATATGGGTGGCGACGGCTGCCGAGTGATAGCCGCAAGCCACCACGATTTCTTCGGATACCTCATCAGAGCCGCGCTTGGGCTTGGGCTGCCCGCAACGATACGCTGGAGCGCGCTGAACTGCTCCGTAACGCATATCAGGCTTCGTGAGAACAGACTGCCCGAGGTCATGTATTCAAACGATATTTCACATCTTAAGGATATGGAATGAATTCCTCACGGCAAATTGCCTTGTTGCACAGATATCGGCTAGGTTTTTTATAAATACGGTCAATTGAAAAATCCGCCCGATTATTGTATAATCATTCTATATCTTTTCGGCGTAAAGCCGTAGAATTCGGAGGTAAGAGCTTGAGTAAGACATTAAAAAATGCAAATCCCGAATGGGTAACTTCAAAGCAGGAGAGGATGAATTATTACCTCTATTTCTGCGGTCAGAATGTCATCTATGCCCTTGTAAGCACTTATCTTGTAACATTCCTGCTCTTTCAGGGCGTTGACCCCGCCAAATCCGCAGCGGTCATGCTGGCGGTCAAGATCTGGGACGCCGTGAACGACGCGATATTCGGCTGCATATTTGACAAGGTTCATTTCAAAAACGGTCAGAAATTCATACCCTGGCTGCGTATCTCCCTGCTCGCGATACCCATCACCACCGTTTTGCTCTTCTTTATCCCGAAGAATAACGGCTCCAACGAAATGCTCCAGCTCGCATGGTTCGCGATAGCCTATGTCCTTTGGGATACGGCATACACCCTTTGCGACGTGCCTATTTTCGGCTATGTCACCGCAATGAGCAACAGGCTCGACGAGAGGACCTCGCTGATGTCCTACAAGAGCATTTGGGCGGGCGTCGGTACTGCGCTTGCGACCGTCGTAGGCACTATCTTCGTCAACCAGCAGTTCGGCCTCTCCTATAAAGTGGTCGCAATAGTCTGCTCCGTTATCGCTCTCGCAACGATGGCTCCCATCTGCTTCAAGGGCAAGGAACGCTACGGCGGCGAGAACGACGAGAGCTTCACCGTCAGGAGCATGTTCAAGTACCTGTTCTCAAACAAGTACCTGCTCATCTACTATATCGGCTTTTTCTTCTTCAGTGCGCTGAATGTTTCGGCAAGCCTCAATCTCTTCGTATCCTACTACCTCTTCCACGATGAGAATTTCAGCCTTTTTGTCGGCGCTCTTTCGGTTGTGCCCATGCTGATATTCTCAGTGCTTGTGCCGAAATTCATCAAGCGCTTCGACAAGATGAAGATATACCTCGCCTGCACCGCCGCGTCGGCTTTGCTCGGCCTTATCACCTGGCTTGTCGGCTACAATAACATAATCATCTTCGCGATCCTCACCGTGCTCAAGAATATCCCCGGCGGCATCTCGGGCGTTATGCTCTTTATGTTCACCCCCGACTGCGCCGAATACGGCAAATTTAAGACCGGCATTGACGCAAAGGGCATTACCTTTGCGATCCAGACTTTTATGGTTAAGCTCACCGCCGCCGTCTCCTCAGCCCTGCCGCTGACGCTCCTGAGCTTCTTTAAGTGGAGCACCGTCAAAGCGGAGAGCTTCCAGGAGCTTCAGGCGAACCCCGTTATTCAGTCCGAATACACCCTAAACGGCCTTTGGTTCATCTACACGATGCTGCCCGTTATCGGCCTTGTCATCGCCGGCGCGATCTGGTGTTTTTATAGGATGAAGGATAAAGACGTGCAGCTCATGACCGACTGCAATATCGGCAAGATCTCAAGAGAAGAAGCCCTCGCAGACCTCAGCATCAAAAACGAATTCACCGAAAATTAAGCATAATTCAAGCCTCCCGTATCGCTCGGGAGGCTTATTTTTGTGTAAAGAACGGGAGCCGAGCCAATGCCCGACCCCCTGCCGCAAAGCTGTAGCTTTACTTATTTTATACCGTTTTCATAAGCCTCGATCATCTTCTTAGGCATTTGACCCGTAGGAACAAGTGAATTTGCCCTGTTTTTAAGGCGATTCAGGTATTTTTCGCTGCTCTCACCCGTAAAAATCCTGACATCCAGTCTCATTTTATTCTTCTCGACCGGCGTGATAAGAATTTTGTCAACAAAGGTGTCGATAAACTCTTTTGTCACAACTCCGTCGGCTATATTACGCTCTGCGGCTCTCATCGCGGCTCGTATCTCATCCATATGGCGCTTGAATTCATCGCTTGAATCCCTGCGGCTTCTAAGCTCCGAAAGCTCCTGCTCGGCGGCCTCGATTTCTTTGTTGCATTGAGCGGCCATATCTCTGAAATCCGTATCCGAAATATTGCCCTCGGTAACAAGCTCGAGCAGCTTCTGTTTTTTCTTTTGTGACGATGCGATTTTCGCTTCCTGTGATTCGATCCGCCTTTGCAGACCGCCGTCATCTCTCAGCGAATTATACATCCGCTCATATTCGCCGATCATTTTCTCTGAATCGCTGTAATTATCGCGAAACACTTCAAAAAGAACCGACGCGATCTCGCTCTCATAAATCACAAACGACTCGCATGAATCGCTGCCGTTATTTTTCTTGCTCGAGCAAACCCAGCTGCTGTCCTTCCGACCCTGCCTGTCAGCGGATGCACGGCGATAATACGGGGCTCCGCAGCAGGTGCAAAACAGCTTGCCTGTCAGCAGATTAGCGTGATTGCAGATGTTCTTGCGATTTTTCACATCATCGCTGCGACGTTTTAAGATGAAGTTTGCCTGATCCCAAAGCTCCTCAGAAACGATAGCGGGCACTATCTCCCCCGTTTCATCCTTAAACATGACCCACTCCTCCGGGGGCAGGAACTTTTGCTTCTTTGTAAACATATCGACCACTTTGACCTTGTTCCCGACATAGTATCCCTTATATTTCGGGTTTGAGATCAAGTTTGACATTGTGGTGTGCGATATCTTTTTGCCGTTGTTATTGCGGTAACCCTTCTCCCAAAAGACATTCTCAATCTGCTTCATTGAGTATTTGCCCGTGGCGTATAGCTCAAACAGCTCGCGCACCATAACGGCTTGCTCCTCGTCAATAACAAGCCTTTTATCCTTCTTCCGATACCCGAAAATTCGGCTGTTGCCTATAACAACGCCGTTTTTAATAGCTTGCTGTTGACCGAACTTGACACGGCTTGACAGCTTTCTCAATTCATCCTGCGCGATCGACGACATTATGGAGAGTCTCAACTCGGAATCCTCATCAAATGTGTTGATGTTGTCATTCTGAAAGAACACGCCCACTCCGCACGATAAAAGCTGCCTCGTGTATTGGATCGAGTCAAGAGTATTTCTGGCGAAACGAGAAATCTCTTTCGTGATCACAAGGTCAAAATTGTCGTCTGCCGCATCGTCTATCATTCGATTAAAATTCTCACGGTGCTTTGTGGAGATGCCGGAGATGCCTTCGTCAACATACCCGGCAACAAAAGACCATTTTGCGTTTCTTTTGATAAACTCCTCATAATAGCTCACTTGGTTATCCAGAGAATTAAGCTGTTCATCCGTCTCCGAAGAAACTCGGGCATAATATGTTACCCTCAGCGGGATATCATAAATCGACTTTGTCCGCAGCATTTGGCGAACCTCATGTATATCCAAACCACTTCCTCCTTTCACGGTAGATTGACGATCCGAATCGTTAAAAACAAGTCACCTATATTATACGTCAACTCGGAATTTAATCAAGTCAAAGCGCATGATTACCATTTTTTACATCTGCGTTTTGCCGTTACGGAAATGAGCTGCCGCAATAAAAGCGGCAGCTCTTTCAAGCATAAACTCCAAACACCTCTCCGCCGAATGAGCAGAATGCAAAACGACGGATGTAATGTTTAATGCGGAATTTTTGATCGATCGCCTTCTCCTTTTCGATTTCTATGTGGCTTTCTTTGAGGTGTACTCCTTTATTTTAAGGCGCATTTTATTCCTCTCATCCTCGGTTATGAATCCCTTCTCATACAGCGTGTCATTATAATACGAAAGCCACAGCTGCTCAAAAGTATTCTGTTTTGTTTTTTGAATCATTTGTCGCCTCCGTTATTTTTCTACGCTTAAAGCAGGTAATTCTTCTGTCATATCGAGAGCGGCGGACGCCACTAAATTTTACCTTCTGATTTTATTATTGTTGAGTATGCCGCAAATATTCAATGATGCAGAAGTGGCCGATTCGCGGTTTTTACCGCAGATTACTTATTGACTTTCCGTTCAATGTGCTGAAAAACGGTATGGCTGATAACGGTTTTACGATAGCATCCTGTTGCCGCCTTGCGTTCGGGCTTGGCACGGCCGACACCCATCATTGCAGCAAGATCGTCACCGTAAATACACCATTCACGGCCGTTTTTGAATGCGTTGATCGTGCCGTCCTTACAGTGCCTTATGACCGTCGCGTAACAGAGACCGGTTAATTCGGCAGCTTTCTTTGCGCTCAGAATGAACGGCGGGGGCATAAGCTCATCCGCATCATTTATTCTAATCGAATTATACATACCACGGCTCCTCCTTTCTTTCAGAATTCGGCTTACTTACAGGAACAAAGCGTTTCACTTTGTTGATTGTCCTGTAGGTAAGCTCCTTTTGAGTCAAATAGCAGCCGCCGCTGAGACCGACGGTTGCATCCCAATCAGGATTGCAACGGCCTGTAAGCGGCTGACCGATTGACTCAAAAAAGTCGGCTATCTGCTGTGTCGAAGAGTTATTCAGGAAAAAGAAGTGATTGAGCACTACATTTCCTTTGTCGTTTTCTATCGAAAGCAGCAGTTTAGCTACGGGGCACGATTTGGAGTTTTCAGAGCCTTGATATCTATCCATGTTAACTCCCAAAACTCTAAACGAATAATACCCTTCATTGAGAAGAATGAATTTATCCTTTCTCTCGGATACCGAGCTGAAATCCAGCTCATCATCGACTGTAATTGATAAAAAATCTTTCATTTTGTTATCACCTTTCGTATTAAAATAGTATTTTTTAGTGTCCCTCTCCAAGGACGATAGAGTCACGGGTCGATGTCGATACATACCGCTTTTCGCCCCGTCACTGAAAGTATGTAAGATTTGGTTTTAATTTTTGCAGCAATCGGCAAAATGCATAGTCAAGGCATCAATAACGGCATGTTGCAGGCAAAACGGTCAATACACTTTGTTATGCATTTCAATGCCATATCCTCGCAACAATTGACCATGGTTAGGCAAGCTATGAAGCAAAACTTCCGAAGCAAACTTAGGCAACTGCTGCAACCCAGCCTCCAAAACCGCCGAAGAGGCAATGCGAAGGCAGGCACACGCAGGCTTAGACAAGCAGCGGCAGACTTCAGCATCACAGCTGTAAATTCCTTCGTAGGCAGACAAAGGCAGTCACAGGCAAATAACTATCCTTACTTAGGCAAACATATGCAGTAGGCAAATTAAAGCATTAAATGCAAACAATAATGCAATAAAGAATGCAAACTAATGCATATATAATATCTATCCTTAATGTTGTTTAGTTGTTACGGATAGTCTCTGCACACTGCCTTGCGGCAAACCCCGAGTATTAATCGGGATTCACCGCATAAGCAATAAAGAAGGAAAATAAAGAAAGGGTCATTTAACTACGCACAGCGAAACCTCAGTCGGTTTTGTTCCGTTTCACAGATCGCAATTGTGTAGATCGTATCATCATCGCAATAGCAGATAGTCACGCCTTCGCTGTCTATGCCTGTGTAATTGATTATGAATACGTGATCGTAGATCGTTTGACCGCCGGTAAAGCCCGTCAGCAATAATTCTCTGTAATTGGCTTTCACCCGGCACAGCCCCTTAGGATCCAGCTTTTTCATAACTATGCCTTGCTCCGAGAGCATGGCAAGCGTAAAACCGTCACCGGTGTCGATTATCGCCGCCACCCATTTCCGTATGTCGTCATCGCCGACCCTCATAAACCGTATCCCGTTGCCGGCGGGGTCCATTTCAATGAAATAATCGTAATCCTCTCCTATGAGCAGCATTTCTTTATACAGCATAAGATCAACTCCTTTTCTTTGATTTTTTGTTGTTGTTTTTCTTTTGATTCCGCTTGTTTTTCTTGCCCTTGACCTTCGGCGGCTTAGTGGGCCAATACCTTTCGCATTTGGTCCTTTTCGGCGGATACAGACCGAAATACATACAGTGAAGTATGCTGCCGTTGCGGTTCTCGCTGTGACGGCAACGAGCGCAGTCGCAGGGGATCTTATTGGGCTTTTTGATTCTGAAAACAGTGCTTGTGGGTGTACCAACCTTACCGGTTGACATAATCATCATTCCTTTCGTTAAAAATTTTAAATTTTTCATTTAGGATTAATTCAATACCGTAAAAGCCGTAAGTCGATATTATCTTCCGCCGTCGGACGGTTTCCGAGCGGCTAAAATCACAGGCCTTTGCGGGTGCGGCGGACGGTGATAAGCCTCCTTTCTTTTTCGACTCGCAAAAAGTGTGTAAGATTTGCTCCGCGTTTTCTGCCTTAGAAGGACAAGCGGGTGAATATTGCCGTTTTGTCCCGGCAAAGAAAGTATGTAAGATTACCGAGCGCATAAAAGTTTCTGAACAGCAAAAGTCGAATCAAAGGCTTATCGGGCACCAATCACAAATTACAGAAGGGACGAACTAACCACTTAAAAGCACGTCCAAAGTCAGTCGCTCAGCCGTCGCGGCTCCGCGGGGGCGTTTAACCGAACCCCACAGAGCCCGACATTGCCGTTACGGTGGCTTCAATCAATCACCGCCTCTTTACACATTTTTCTTACGCTCTGTTATCTCCTCCTGTCATTTAAGATGTTCCGGCGTGTAAGAGAAGCAGCTGATTCTCTGCCGCGCTTCATACCGCCTCACAGCAAAGAACCACGGCAAGAGAATTAACTCCTGTCGTGGTTCTTATCATTGATAATATGTAAGATTAGGTGCGGCGGTAAGATCGGAGCAGAATTTTTAAATCGCTTGCGTGTACTTTTCGTCACTGCTTTTTGGGCTATACCGGCAAGGAAAAATCTGATATTATATTTAAAACATGTCTAAAATCAAAGTTTTTTGAACCTTTTAGGCAAAGGCCGTGTCTTTATTCACGAAGGCGTAACGCCACATCCGCAACGCGGTAAAAAGGAGGAACCTCTATGAAAAAAGCATTCAAAAGCGCATTATCATTGCTATTATGCATGATAATGATAATCGGTACGCTTATCACGACGATTGCTGCAAAAGGCAACGATTCTTCACAGGCTGCAATAGAGCAGGATGGGCTCAGGTTAGAGTCGACAAACGCCGTTGGCAAAGTGTTGGCAAAAGCTGCATCCGAGCAAGTTGAAAGCAGCGAAAGCTATGGCATAGTAGGCGTTGATATTAACGGCAGTACCATTGCTGTTGAAATCAATAATGCAGATGCATGTACGGTGCTTGTTGCTGTTTATGATGATGACAGCGGAAGAATGGTAGGATCGGGCTTTTGCAATGTTGAGCAAAATGCAGGCAATGTCGATGTTGAGCTTAATATTTCGTCTCTGCCCGATTATTATCTGCTAAGAGCATTTTTGCTTGATGATGAATTGGCTTCTCTTTGTGAGGAGTACAGAGATATAGAGCATACTCATAATTTTATTGAAGCCAAAGAAAAAACCGTGGATGATTTCCCCGATAATATCGTTTTCAATCTTGACGAAACCAAGGACAATAACTTTGCCGTTGTTGCCGACAATGGTGTTGAGATCACTACCGACGGAGTTAAAAATGTCCTCATTTCCTCTGAAAATGATATATATGAATTCAACAATATTGATTCTCAGTTTGATTCTCTGAAAGATGGGGACGTCATTTCATATACTGACGGTGATAAAAGCAGCTTTGTTATCAAAATTTCCGCAATCAATATACAAGGTGATAAAGCCATCATAAATTCAGACACGGACGCCTCAATTGATGAGCTTTTTGATTTCCTTAAGGTCGATGTGGGCTCCGACGGTGACGGTGAGAAAATGTCCGTCGATATGGACGGTGTCGAAGATGGCATAACCTACGAAGGCATGGAGAAATTTGATGAAATGCCCCGGCAGTCGCCTGCCAAAGCGCCTCAAAAAAGCAAGGTAGACGTATCGAGTACACTCGATTGCCCTGTTTGGAATATCAGCAAAAAATTCGGTTATACCGGCGACGGCAGCGGAATAGGTACTGGAGAAGCGTCAATTGAATTTAAGCTACAGATCAAGGTCGGCATTTCATACTCGCTCAAAGCATATTACGATGCTGATTGGGAATGGAAATGGGATTTTTGGAATTCGCTTAAAACTTATTATTATTTTGAAAGTACCTTTGATTTCAGTGCAAAAGCCACCGGCTCTGTCACGGGTAAGCTTTCTAAGGAGTTTTATCTCGGTGCGATCGATTTTGTCACTCCGTGCGGAATAACCTGCGGTATCGGTTTTAGGCTCGTCTTTGCAGCTACAGGCAGCATTTCGCTTGATATTCAAAAATACTCTTTTAAGATAGGCTTCCGATATGATAACGAAAGCGGTTTTAGAAACCTGTCGAGTAAACCGGAAAAAGAGGTCATGCCTTCTCTGAGCGGCGAAATCAGCGTTTCACTTTCTCTAAAAGCCTCACCTAATATTTCATTGATCAAAATCGTTGAAGTGGCGATAAATCCTGAAGCGGGAATAAGGATAACCGGAGTGCCGCTTTCGGTAAATCCCGTTGATGTAATTACCGGTAAGCCGGACGAGAGCAAGGTTCACACCTGCAGTCTTTGTATTGACGGCAGCATCAAGCTATTCTACACCGTCAGTGTATCTGGCAGGATCTTTGCCAAAAAAGCAAGTATAACTTTAGTTTCGACCCAAGAATGGACTGTGGCAAAATTTTACTATTCGGCAAGCACCGGCAAGCTTGAGTTTGGCAAAACTTGCCCGAATATACTTTATTGCGTCACTTTCACCGTCGTTGGCAAAGACGGCAAGGCATTAGAGGGTGCTTCGGTGAATATAGGCGACGGCGCGCTTTACAAATTTGAGAACGGTAAGCCTGTTAAGGTGGGAGGAAAAGTTGCGGTGACAGACGACAAAGGCGTTGCCAAGGCTTACTATGCCAACGGCAAGCATACTGCGACTGCTTCAAAAGACAATTCCGAGTACTCGGTCAGCTTTACGGTGATGAATGCGGAAAAAGAGCTGAAAGTCAAGCTCAATGTCTCCGGCACGAATCCCAATCCGAATCCGGGCGGAGATACCGACCCTACCCCCACTCCCGGGATACTTGACAAGCTGACCTATGAGATAGAAGACGGCAAGGTTACGATAACGGATTGTGATAATTCGCTGAGCGGCGACATCGTTTTGCCGTCAAAAATTGAGGGAAAGCCGGTTACAAGCATCGGCGATGATGCGTTTTCCGATTGCAGCAGCCTCACAAGCGTGACGATCGGTAATGGCGTAACAAGCATCGGCACTTTTGCGTTTGACGATTGCAGCAGCCTCACAAGCATAACCATCCCAAACAGCGTTACAAGCATCGGCTGGACGTTTAACGGTTGCGACAAACTGAATCAAATAAATGTTGATACAGCCAATACTGTATATTCGAGCGTGAACGGAGTCCTTTTCAACAAAGATAAGACCGAATTGATAAGATATCCTGAAGGTAAGACAGATACTTCATATTCCATCCCCGACAGCGTTACAAGCATCGGCGGGAATGCCTTTGAATATTGCACCAGCCTCAGAAGCGTAACCATTCCCGACAGCGTTACAAGCATCGGCGATTCTGCGTTTTTTGATTGCAGCAACCTGACTGGAATAGCAATACCTCAAAGCGTAACTGATATTGGAAATGGGGCATTTCAAGGATGCGTTAATCTTACCGATATAACAATACCTGACATGGTAAATTCTATTTTGGGAAACCCATTTTTGCGTTGCTCAAAGCTGACAAAAATCAATGTCAGCAATTTGAATTCTAGGTATTCAAGTATAGACGGTGTGCTATTTGATAAATCAGAATTAAGCATCGTGTCTTTTCCTCCTGGCAAAAGCACAACATACACTATTCCAAATATTGTTACAGATATCGGAGCTCAAGCATTTAGCCATTGCAATAAGCTTACCAGCATATCAATTCCTCAAAGTGTCACATCAATAGACACTTCTGCATTTTGGTATTCAGAAAGTTTAAAACAGATTAATGTTGCAACATCAAACTCCAATTACTCAAGTGTAGATGGAGTACTTTTTAATAAACTTAAAACAGAACTGATTATTTGTCCTCCTGGCAAAATTGGCGATTATTCTATCCCTAATGGTACACACACTGTAGGCCGTGATGCATTTCTTGGATGCGAATATATAACCAAAGTCTCCATTCCTAAAAGCGTAACCAGTATAGAAGATAGCGCATTCTACCAGTGTTTTAGGATGGCCCAAGTATTAATATATAATTACGCTGTAAGCTTTGGAAACGGTTATGCATTTGGAGACTGCTATAGTCTAAAAGATGTATACTATGCCGGTACTCAAGAGCAGTGGAAGAAAACCTCGCCATACACTGACAATGATTTATTCTTACCCAATGTTACTATTCATTATAACTATTTCTCAACACAAAAAGCTCAAGCTCCAAAAGCTATTGACATCAACAATCTAGCAAACTCTAAAAGCACCGTTTACACCGCCACGGCGCAGAATGCCGTGCCCGGCGAGCTTTATATGCTCTATGCATTTTCGAGCGACACTGATCTCTCGTCGCTTGAGTATGTCGCCCAGCTCAGGGCAGAAAGCAGCGAGGTGGAATTCAGATATATTCCCCGCAACCTCGGCGACCTGAATGTGGTGATAGTCGGCAAGTTCTCCGACGGCAGCGCCCAAGAGCCTGTCGAGCCGGAATACGGCGTTGAGCGGTTGGTGCTTATCTCACTCCCCGCAAAGACCAAGTACGATTATATCTCCTCACCCGTTGCGGATCTCAGCGGTTTACGCTTGAAAGCGGTCTATTCTGACGGCGCTGAAAAAGAGATAACCGATTTACAGGACATTAAAGCGAGCGAGGTCGACACCTCAAAGCTCGGCGATCAGGAGATAACGCTCACCTATGAGGGCGTGTCGATTCAGATAGCCGTCACCGTCGTGCCGAGAAAATTTAAACTGGTTTGGATCGTTGACGGCAGCCAAACCGAGCTGACCGCCGCAGAGGGCAGCAAGATAACGAAGCCCGCCGACCCCGAGCTTGAAGGCTATGTATTCAAGGGCTGGTCACCGGAAGTACCCGAAACCATGCCCGCTCAGGATATTATTTTCACAGCAAGATTCGAGCCGGTCAAATGCAGCGTCATAGTTCCGACACCTCCCAAAAGTACATTGAATTACGGCGAAACCTTAGTTCTAAAGGCATATATTTCTTCGTTACCTACCGGTGCAAGGATCGTTTGGAAAGTCGTTGGCAGGGGAGCAGAAATATATCCTGCAAAAGACGGACGTTCATGCGAAATCAAGGCCACCGGAAATGGCAAGGTAATGATACTTGCAACGGTCGTTGACAATCAAGGTGTCCCACTTACATATACAGACGGAAGTAGAGCGGAAGGAATGCAGGAAATAACGACAAAAGATGGGCTGTTTCTACGTATCGTAGCGTTCTTCAAAAAGCTCTTCGGCTCGGATATGGTCATACCGTATGCGCTTGAATGGATAGTTAAATAATGAGGAGTTAAAATAAACCAGTGCACAAAAGCGGGAGAGGCCGACCTCTCCCGCTTTTGGCATACCGCTTATTTGAGCAATCCAGAGATGAACTCATTCTGCATTACGGCGGCGGTTTCCTTTGCGGCTGAGCTGCCGTGGGTATAGATATTTGCCGTGATCTCATAGTCGTTATGACCCATCAGCTCCTGCGCTGTCTTGATATCCACCCTGATCCATTGGAGCATAGAGCAATATGTATGCCGAAGCACATGCAGTGTGAACGGATCACAAATTCCGAGATAACTATTCGCTATGGGCAATTGAAACATTCATATTCTGCGAGTTATTCCGATGAATGCTCAGTTCGTATTCTGCTAATGTACGATTGATTATTCAGGGAATGTTTGCCTCTGAATATGTTCTCGCTTTGAGTCGGTCATAAAATCGTTTTGGCTGTTTATACAGTTGAATATAAAAGTTGAAGGGCGGTTACAATGGACTGTTGAAAATCCGCCGGAATGTCTTTTTGTGCTCTGTATGGAAAACGCAGATTAGGTGTTTGACCTGCCCAGTTGTCATATATGACGACATGTTGTCATTACAGGTTATGACGACCGATTTCGGAGGATTAAAAACCGTCTCATTTTTCGGCTTCATTTCTTACAGCTCGGCAACAGAAAAAAATAACCACGGACGGGAACAGACCCGCGCCGTGGTTATCATCATTAGAAGCATTATAGATTAAATTGCATGGTGACAAGTATGAAAGACATTATGCATTTCGCTGTGACTACCGGTTAGGTTAATCCATTGCACTACGCAATCAAAACATTATTGAATGATTAGCGGTGCAAGGGTGAACAGTAAGGTTGTTATGTTATAACGCTAATAGATTTTTGAAGGATAATTTAATCAAAACTCAATACCATAAAAAGCCGAAGAACACATACCAGATGATCCATTGCCAACGGGTAAACGTGACAGTGACATCATATTCATCTTTTAGTTCTTTTCCTGTTGCTTCATTGATATATGTAATGGTAACACGAGCCGAGCCGCGACCTGTCGCAGTTATCATACCACTTTCATTAACGGTCGCAACAGATTCGTTTGAAGATTCAAAAACGGCTTTTTGGTATCCGAAACTGGTGTAAAATTTTTTGGATTCCTGCTCAGCAGATGCACATTGATAAGTCTCTTTATAATTAAGCATAGGTATGATTACGGAAACCCAGTGGTTAAGGTTTATAGGTGTTAAAACGGTGAGGAGTCAGATTATTCAGTGATTTGGGCTAAGGCAACTGATTTAATTTCGTCTATAGAATCTTCCAAATATGGAGCTGAATTATGAAAAACGGACCGTTTTTCTACATCAAATACACCCTCACTTTCAATGCTCCCCCCTATCCAGCGGATGAAAACCAAGCGAATTAGATTAACAACTCATTTGAATTCAAGCAGAAAAGCAGACTGTGAAAACGCAGTCTGCTTTCTTTATGTTCCGAATTTGGTGCATTCGTCGCTGTACAATATAATTAAATTGGTGAACGAAAGAGGATCGGAGCGTGACGGTACATGTCTAATAAAAGCCATTCGGGTGACAGTGCGCAGTTGAATCTTTTTGATATTCTGAAACTAGCAGAGAATATTGACAGCAAGTATTCCTCAAAAGAAATTGGGGAGGTTATAGGTAAACTCCGTGCAGCTAAGCGTACCGCGGAAAAGCATGAGGAAAATGAACGTCGGCACAGAGAAAAAGAAGAATCGGATCGTAAAGCCCGTGAAGAAAAAGAGAGAAAAGAAGCACATATCCGCGAAGTTACCTGTATGGATCTTCCTTTGGACTGGAATAATATATTCAATTCCGATGTACGAACACAGGGGGTTCACGTAGAAAGCATTCCGGATGCGCTGATCATGAGTCTGAACACATTAGGCAAGGTGAATATTGAATATATATCTTCTGTGACGGGGGCAGATTATAAGACCGTTATTTCAACCTTGAAAGGGTCTATTTATCAAAATCCGCTGACGTGGAACGAATGCTTTTATCAAGGTTGGGAAACCGCCGAAGAATACCTTTCCGGCAATCTTATGCGCAAATGGAATGCTGCAAACGAAGCGAACCAAAAGTATGATGGTTATTTTGCAGATAATTTGGGAGCAATCGAAAAGGTACTTCCGCCGACGGTAGCTACAAAGGATATATACATAACACTTGGCTCGCCGTGGGTCCCGGCAGATATAATTGATGATTTTATAATTTACTTATTCGGGGATCCGTTTAGATATTCCTGTTTTTACGACGATAGGGAAAAAACCATGGAAAGATATAAAACCGTTCATGATGAAATAACCGGAACATGGGAAATCCCTTGCAAGTCCAGATATAATCACAGTGTAGGTGTAAGACAGAAATACGGAACGGAAAGACTTGAAGCATTGCATATTTTGGAGAAAACCCTGAATATGAAAACGATTTCGGTTAAAGAGAAAGTAAGCTGTGCTTCGAACTCATCCGGTAAAAAGCGCATTATAAACCAAATGGAGACTGTTGCCGCAATTGAAAAACAGCAAAAACTTATCAATGCGTTTCAAAAATGGGTGTGGACAGATGACGCTCGGAAAAAGCGTCTTGAAACCATATTTGAAAACAATTTTAGCTGTGTGCGCAGGCGTATTTTTGACGGGTCTTTTTTGGATTTTCCCACTATGTCCGATTCGGTCAAACTGTATCCTTATCAAAAAAATGCGGTGGCAAGAATAATTTTTACACCTAACACCTTGTTGGCGCATGATGTCGGAGCGGGAAAAACATATATGTCATGATTGCTGCCGGTCAGGAAATGAAAAGGATGGGGCTTTCTACAAAGAATATGTATGTTGTACCGAATAACATTGTCGGACAGTGGAAAAACATTTTCACTGAAATGTACCCGAGTACAAAGCTCCTTTGCGTTGATCCGAAGAATTTCACTCCAGCCAAGCGCGAGGCGGTGCTTGAGCGTATTCGAGATGAAGATTTTGACGGGATAATTATTGCTTACAGTTGCTTTGAACAGATTCCCCTATCAAAAGATTACTACATAGAGGAACTGGAAGAGAAAAAGAAACTGGTGTCCGAACTTGTCACCCAGAAATGTAAGGCAACTTCGAAACTGAAAAAGAAGAAAGAAGCCCTTGAAAAAGCGTTGTCCGAGATAACTTTAGCTATGGGCGATATGTACGATACCGTCTATTTTGATGAGCTTGGAATCACGCGTCTTTTTGTTGACGAAGCTCATAATTTCAAGAACGTCCCATTTGAAACCAAGGCAAATAACGTTCTTGGCATCAGCGAAAACGGATCAAAAAAATGCCAGGATATGATGGATAAGGTCCATATGATTCAAAAGAAGAACTGCGGAAAGGGTGTTATTCTTGCCACGGGCACACCGATTACCAACTCGATTACCGATGCATATATCATGCAACAGTATTTACAGAGCGGCGAGCTAGCAATGCTAGACTTGCAGAGCTTTGACGCATGGATCGGAATGTTTGCCGAGCGCAGCGCCGAATTTGAAATTGATGTAGATACGAGCAGCTATCGGCTGGCTACACGCTTTGCTAAGTTTCACAACCTCCCTGAGCTTACTTCACTGCTTTCTTCCATTGCAGATTTTCATCGGGTGGACGAATCCGTCGGGATTCCGATGCATGACGGCTACAAGGATGCGCTCATATCCAAAACGCCTGATTTTGCGGCGTATCTCGATAATATTTCACAGAGAGCCGATGATGTGCGCAGGGGCAGAGTCAGCCGCGGGGATGACAATATGCTGAAAATAACAACGGACGGCAGAAAAGCAGCACTTGATTTGCGTCACATGGAAATGATATAGTGCGATACTCAACACCTCTCTTTCTGTTCAGCCTGGTTGTGTTCGTTGACCGCTTCCATAAGCAAGCCCTTGATCTCCGGGACGGCAAGGGCTTTTTCGGCAAAGGCGTAAAACTCGGTTTCGGTTAAAACCTTTGTCAGCGGGGCGACGCTTTCAATGGCTGCACCACGGGTGATAAGGTGGTGCGCCCGCTTGCGCCGATCACCTTTTTCGTAGTAGGAGATACGGTTTTCAAGCTGCTGTTTTTTGTGTTGAAGTTGCGAGAGTTTGCGTTCATTTTCCGCTTTCTCCGCTTCCAGTTCGGGGATGGTTTTCTGTTTTGCCATAGTACATGACCTCCTTGATTTTGATGTGGGGATATAAAAAGACCGCCTACCAGAAACCGGCAAACGGTCATGGGTACATATTCAAAACTTTGTGAGTGGTGCTGTTTGCGTCAGCAAATTGCGCCAATCGCAAAGTCCGCAGGGATAGCTGCGTAAGCAGCGCAAGGGGTGTAGCTCCTTGTACGGAACGAAGTGACGCAAAACAGCCCGGACTTCCAAGTGTCCGGGCTGTCTGCCTCGCAGAGCGCACATACAGGGCTTGCCCCTGTATAGAAGTGCGCCCTTTGTTCCAAAGGGATTTATAAAGTGCTGATGAACGTAATAAGATCAGTTCTTTCTTTTCCAAGAGCTTGGTCGGTAATATCAATAGCTGGCTGGAAAATACTCAAATTTCCCTCGAAATGATTAAACTCATTGATAAGTGTCTTTTTCGATGTCAAACGAATACGATTACGAATTTGTTCAACATCATTTTCGTCGGGATATGCAGCCGATATTATCTGCCCAAGTTGTTCATGACGGGTGGTGTCAATCCCAAACTTTTCAACGAGATTTTTCTCAACCATGAGCCGAAGAAATAGATACACAAACGAATGACGCAATGTTCTATCTAACAACGGAAATCTCTCAGTATCAAGCAAGTGAACTCCATCAACCGTTTTACCAAGGATATCTGTTACCGACACCTCATAAGAATCGGGAAGATATTCTAGATGCGCTCCGAACAATTCATTATACGCGCTCGCAATATCCACCTTTTCTGTTTTATACCCATGCATCACTTGGGTCAGAGACTCAAACAACGGTCTGTTGCAAATGATGTTTGCATACCCTCGCATAAATGGAATCATGGAGATAAGAAACAGTTCTCGATTAACGACATGGCGGGGAACACTTTCTCTAAATGCAGTCAGGAGTTTTTCAAGACTGATAAGCATTTCCTGCTCGTTGTTTTTCAGAGGGATAAAACCGTTAAGTTCTCCGTCCGTATTATTTAACAGGTACAGCTTGAAACAGCGTCTGTACTGCCCATCAAGCAATCGAATTAAATCTGTATTATGCGTCAGCACAATACGTTTCTTGTGGTGCAGCATTTTTACAATCGCATAAACGACTTTGTTTTTGTAGATAGAGTCAAAACTGGACACGGGATCATCAATCACAACTATTGGACATTCAGAATTCTTTGCTTTCAGAAATTCAAATGTTAGCGAGAGAAAATTTTGCTCTCCTGTACTCAACGGAAGTTCATCTCTTGTTTTTCCGAGGAATTCCTGGTTTGAAAGATAAATCCGCAGTCGTCTGTTTTCATCTCGTTCAATGGTAAGCGGCTTACTCATGCTATTGCTGATTATCTCCTGAATATAGAGATAATCTTCATCTGCTATATCAGGTCTTTCAGCAATAATGCGCTGGTACTCAGTATGATGGGCAATAAGTTCGCTTCCATTTACGATCTCAATAATCCCATTTTCTATAAGTGTGCCATACAATTCCTTGTACACCGACAGTTCTCTGACCAAACCGGAAATCGCTTCGGTGTTACCACTTGCAACCGCATCTAAAAGACTTGCCTTTATGCCGAACGGATCGGAAGTTGGAACAAGAGGAATAGTTTGCTCTATCGCTTCTTTAATCTTTTCTTCTAATGCATCAAGTGTCGCTTGTCGATGGGCTGTTTTGGCTGCTAACAGAGCCTCCCAGTCAATATCCTCATTATCACACACGATACATTTATCTTTGTGGAAGCGAGAGAGAATTCCAATTGCTTCGGTGTTTTCTTCAATCTCATGAACATGAGTATTGGGAGAGATTTCAGCCCCGACCAATGCTTCCAGCTGCTTTATGATTGATCGCTTGTTTGCCCAGTCGCTCTGAACAAAAGCGAGCTTGTCAGGAGTATATTCTGGAATATCATGATGTTCCAGAGATGTTAATAAGGCTACAAGAGCATCGGTCGTATAACGATTACCCTTTGACTTGCTGTTAGCACAATCTTTTATAAAAGCAGCCAGTTCAGTTTTGGAAATCAATTCAATTAACAGGCTGTTACCGGCGGAAATGCCAAAAGTGTTCTTGATGAGAGATAAAATAGCGGAAACAACCGCATTGCGATCTGCAGCGACTTGATCTTGCAATTCGAATTCATGCCGGATATTATCGCCGAGAAAGAAATCACGAGTTTCACCGGAAATGATGTTACGATTGTTTTGGTCGTTTATAATATGAAAAACTTCAGCCCCTGCTTGATAATCTGTACCATTAAAAGAGAACTCAACCTTTGTATCTTTGGCATCCCCCAAAACTTTGATAAGGCTGGTCTTTCCCGTTCCATTTGGACCATAAATAACTGCTATTTCCTCGGATGTCGGAAAAGCAATCTCATTGTTACGGACAAGGGGGCTAAAATCCCGTGTAAAGATATCTCCACTTTCAATTTTCCTAAACACAAGCGACATAGTAATACCTCTTTAGTCCTCCACGCAATTAGTTGACATCTTCTGTCGTAAACACGGATTTCTTGATTGCCATTGCTAATTTATAAGCGAGCAATGGAGGAACAGCATTGCCTACTTGAGTAAATTGCCGCGCATTTGCTCCGGTAAAAATATAATTATCGGGGAAAGTTTGCAGTCTTGCACATTCGCGTACTGATAATGTCCGTGGTGCAAAAGGATGTAAATGAGAACGTCCACCACCTTTTGTTCCTCCGGCAATTACAGTTTTAGATGGTAGCCGAGGATCCAATCTGTCTACTCTGCCAAGTTTATCTCGACCGCCATAAGGCAACTTCATGTATCTACCGATGGACTCAGCAGTATGTTCGCGCGTAACGTGGTTTTTTACATTTTCTGTTGAGCGCAGGAACACCGAGCCGCATGGGGTAACTGTAGCCGTTGGCTCTGGTAAAACAATTTTTGTGTTTTTCCTTGTTCCTGCAACAATCCATCTCATGCGATTCTGTGGCACACCATAGTTTGCTGCATTCAATACTCGTGGTTCGGTAATTGTATATCCATCTGACACTAAATCATCTAATGCGCTTTTAATCCGACCATCATTATCGCATTCCATAATTCCTGCAACATTTTCAATTAGAAACGCGACAGGACGGAATTTTTTAATAAACCAAATATAGTCAAAAATCAAAGTGCCTTTTTCTTCGTCATCAAATCCCTTGCGTTTGAAGTTATCATCATCCTTGCTGAATCGTTGATTAGCGGCAATGCTGAACGACTGACAAGGGGGCCCTCCGTGAAATACACCTGGAAAGTTTTCTGTAACTCCATGGTCGATGAGGATTTGTGCAAGTTCCTCTCTTTTGCTTATGTCGCCAGAATACTGTGGGGGACCGATAACAATTTTATTGGGGTTATTAACTCGTAAGGTGTTGCAGAATATCTCGTTAAATTCAATAGATATGATATTCTCAAACCCAGCGTAACTGAATCCTACATCAAATCCACCCGCACCAGAAAAGAAACTGACGGCAGGAATTTTATCAGAACACTTTTCAATCGAATCAAGCGTTTCAATCGGAGAAAGGCATTCTTGGGGAAGTTCGCAATACTCTTCGTATCTTAACGTATCATATGAGATACCCCTATCCTCTAATAACCTGGGCAAATCACCTTTCATTGTTTTGGCTTTCTGCAAAATTATGTTTTGCTCAGAAAGCTCCATTTTATTGATAAGTTCATTCATCATGCAATCTCCTTGGTTGCTTGTACAAAAACATCATGTGCTTCTTGCTTAGATTTGAAATCAGCTTGTTCATTTGCTTTCAGCCACTTGCGATAATACATATGAACTGCTCGATGACAGGAGGGACACAAGCCTACAATATCTGCCAGCGATGTACCGCTGGACGAAATCGCGACGGCTGAAGAAAGCGGTAACAAGTGATGGATATCAAGCATATAGTCTGTCCACGGATATCGTTTGCTCATATCTGCACCACAAGCACAGCAAACAGGATGTGGATTAACTTGTTTATAGTATTTTCTCAGCAAGCCGCTACGCTCAACACGGAAATGTTCTACGCGCTTACGATTGCCTTCGATAAATTCAATATCGGCCGGCTCAGCTGTAAACACCTCAAAAGTCGGAACAATAATCTTATTGCTAAAAGAGGTCATTTCCAAAAATTCTTCCGTTCTGTCTGCCTTTGCAAATCTGTTTTCAGGTTTCAAAAAGTTGTTGAGCATTTCATTCTTTGCGCCATCACTAATTTCATCGAGATACAGAAATCCGTCATACACTTTTAGAACGCTTAACTGGCTAAGGAAGATAACCATCTCGCGAAGCTGACGTCGTTCAGTATCTGTATAGCTGTATGCCACAGGGCTAAGCGTTTTGTAATACTCAATGTCCTCAAAACCTGTACAATTATTTCCTGCAATATAATTGAAAATATCATCTAACGACAATTTTGCTTCAATGCCCAATTCTCTTTGGGCAATCAAAAATTTTAGAATAGCACAAAAGGGGTATATGCGTTGTTCGGTAGCATTATAGTTGTCAAATGCAGGAAATGGGAAGCGGAATTTACTAACATAATTGAACAAATAGTCATCAGCACTTTTAATCTTTCCGTCTGTACTGGCTAAATCACGGCAAATATCAGTTACCATCAGTTGATTGCCCATAAATTTTGCTAAAAATGAGCATTGAAAAACTCTGGAATAATTACGCTTAATCGTGTAGTGATCTGGCAAAAATGGCATTCCAGTTTCCGTTACAAGCGTTTGGCGAAACAAATCCTCGCATTTTGTGATATCCACATTATCGAATTTAACCAGTGTTTTTGCAATATCTCTAAGCACATCAAATTGAAAATACAAAAGTCGTCCTTGATCCCAACGCCACATATTACTACCTCCGTTTTATTGTTTTTCGCGAGAAAAACTCATTATGTCGCCAATATCGCACTTTAGTGCAGCACAAATCCTGTCCATACACTCCATGGAAACGTATTCATCTTTTCCAAGCTTTGCTACGGTTGTTGTGCTTATTCCGGCAAGCTCTCGTAAATCTGTGCGTTTGAGTTTTCTATCAATCAAAATTTTCCATAATTTATTATAATCGGCAGCCACATATTCGCCTCCTATGAGTTTCATTATATTATAACACATCTCTCCGAATAAATCAAGCGCGTACAAAAATTAAATTTGAGTTTGCAAATATTATATTTGATATTATGGTATAAAATCGCATATGGTTTGCCGGATATTGTTATATGAAGTTTTTTTCCAATGCGACCATTTTTTTCGCCCACTCACTTGCCGCCTGTCTCCGTTCCTCGCTGTACGGCGCAGTCAGGCGGAAACCCAATCTACCTTTTTCGATCTCAAAGGTCAGCCCGCCTTGCTCGTCATCATCGGTCTGGCGGCAGCATTGCGGGTGCTTTGCCGCAAATGCTGTCAGCCGCTTTTTGAGGTCGGTGTTGTGGGTCTGCACCTCAATGATGCGGCTATGCTCGTCAAAATAGATCACGGTTGTCTTTTGCTTCTTGGTAAGCACAGTTCTCATAAAACCTCCTGCTTATCATGGATTTTTCCCAGCTCTTGAATTGGAAAAGTGCTGCAATTTTTTGATGGAAACGCCCCAAACGATGCGGAGTATATTTCGCCTTGTCTTATCGACTGATTTGCCACTTTCCCAGCTCTTAACTGCATTTTCATGGTGTTCTGTTTGTGCGGCTTTTCAACCACTCCACCAGCTCATTTTTCATCACCAGCTTGCGCCCGCCAATCCGCAAGGTCGGAAAATCCGGGTCATTCAAAAGGTTGTATGCGCCCGCTTTGGAAATCTGCAACGCCTGTGCAAGTTGCTTTGCGTCCATCACATCGGGCATGGTTTCAAACGGCTCTCTGCTCATAAAAAACTCCTTTCCTGCATGAAAAAGCATCAGTCACCATGTCGGTAACTGCTGCCGCTTCTGCGCCTGTTTACTTGTCCAAATACTTCTGATACTCCGCTGTTACATAGTCTTCATAGGCACCGGCAATTTTGGCGATCCGCTTATGGACTGCGCTGGCGCTCTTGCAGCCAACCTTGTCTGCAATCTCTTGTTCGGTCAAGCCGTCCATGCGCAGCTTCAATATTTCCCGTTCTTTCTCGCTGATGCTCTGCTCGGCAAAGGCTGTGATCTGCATTTCGGAAATGACTTTATGCTCAAACTTGCCGCGAGGATCAGCGACCTCGAAAATATCGCCGTCCTCATTCTCCGCCATTTCATCCAGAGAAATCGGTTTGCCGGAGCGGTTATGATGCCACTTCCGCATGAAATCCATCTTGACGGTGCTGCTGGTGGTTTCGTAGTCCTCCACGGTGCGGTTTTCCCAGATTGCATCGATCATCGGCTGCCATTCTTGCTCCGCAATCACCATGTCGGTGACATTGCCAATCAGATTGCTGAATTGCTGATAGGTCAGCCACGGCACTTCCACGTCCTGCGGGATGTTGTAAAGATTTTGGAATCCAAGCCCATTCTGCTCAAACTTCATGTGGATGTAAGGGATAATGCTATATGACAAACGCCACAAAGGAAAATATCCTGCGTACTGCGTCCATGTACCGGGTATATCACGATAATTACCCTTGCGATCTTTCACTTGGAAAAACTGCCATGCGCTCCATGCGCAGCAGTCCCACACAAGTAGCTTGAACATATCATCACATACGATGTGGTCATACTTGTCCGTCCGTAGCACCTGGGCAACGGGGCAGATCGTAGGCGGGTTTCCACTTTTCTGCAAGCTCCCTCGGCAGACTATAAAACAGGGTCAGCCATGCTTTGTCGCTGTCCTGCGGTATCTCGATGATCTCACCGGGCAGCACGACAATAAATCCTTTCGGGCTTTTCCGCTTCTCCATAAGCGTCACCTCCAATCGTTTTGAAATAGCCCTCTACTATATATGGCATGAGAACGGCTGTATTGTTCCAATGTTTCCAAAATTTTTTGAGATTTTTTGAAAAAATCTCGGAATGGAAAGGATAGAAAAGATATGAGTTAATTATACTCGAAAAATGTGAATAAATCTATTGCTTCCACGCATGGACAAAAAAATAACGGGTACTCGGCTTTCACCGAATACCCGTTATCTCGTTTACCAACCCCGTCTGACAGATGCCTTAATCGTAATTTCTTGAATTACTTTCTTATGAGCACCCGTGTAATCAAAGAGGGCTTTTCCCTTTATTTGCCGAACGGCTTTTTAAGGAATTAAAAAAGCCGCAAACAGATTGGCGGATGATTTTGAATGATTTTGTTCAGCAGGAAATCGTCGATTATTCTT
>OIYS01000197.1_pt1 | contig 44016 bp, 33 predicted proteins | sample 1588271 | NCBI WGS metagenome assembly OIYS01 (sample SAMN03283286) | human gut metagenome | biome: human-associated habitat; material: feces | host: Homo sapiens | place: Peru | collected 2012 | reverse complement strand
AGTTTAATGTTTTCGCTTTTTCTGCGCCCGATTTCGCCCCGCGACGTACAATTGTGCGCCTTGCGCGCCGAAATCGAACACTCCAAACGATTTTATCTCTCCCCTATGCGGTGAGGCTAAAAAAGCGCAGACCGACGGCGGGCGGAAAGTCACTTAAACGGCTCGAAAAAGGGCAGATGATTGACAAAGCCGCCGCACAGTGATATAATGAGCACGGTTTTGACCCCGCGCACGGCGCAGGCAGGCGATACGCATGCCGCCGCACGGCGCGTCCGACAAACAGACGAAAATAGGAGAAAATTAATGAAAGAGAATAAACAGATGGAGGGCGAGCTCGAAGCTACCGCCCGCAGAGTACGCGGTGGGGGCAGGCGACTCGTCGCAGCCGTGATAATCTCCGTGATATCGGCACTTGCGGTCATCGTTTTCGGCGGGCTGCTGTGGTCGTCGGGACTGCTTCCGCTGAAATACTTTATCCCGCTGTGCGCAGTGCTTCTGCTGCTCTGCGGGCTGCTGACCCTCCTTTCGCTCGGCGGCAGACACCGTCTGCGTCCGACGCTCGGCATAATATTCAATATTCTGCTCGCCATCGCCTGCGTGCTCGGCTCGTATATGGTAACAAAGGGCGTTGACACCCTGCGCGATATAATCGGCAAGCGTGAATTGAGCAACCATGTCGGTATCTACGTCCGCACCGACGACCCCGCAAAGGACCTGCAGGACCTCGAGAGCTATGCTTTCGGCATACTCGGCGAGGAGGATCGCGAGAATACCGACAAGGCGATAGCCAACCTCGAAAAGACGCTCGGGGACGGAAAGAAGATATCCTACACCGAGTACAAAAATAAATTCTCGATGGTCAGCGACCTGCTTTCGGGCAAGCTCGGCGCGATATTCCTCAATTCGTCATATATCGACGTTATCAAGGACGTTGAGGGCTTTGAAGAGCTTGATACTAAGCTGCGCGAGGTCTATTCGGTACGCATCGTCTCCGACAAGACCGACGACAAGACCGTGATAAAACAGCCCTCCGACACAGGCTATCCCGACGGCGTTTTCACCGTTTACATGAGCGGTATCGACACGCGCAGCGGATACCTTGTCGAAAAGAGCCGCTGCGACTCGAACATCCTTGCGGTGATAAACTCCAAGACCAAGAACGTGCTGCTCATCTCCATCCCCCGCGACTACTACGTTGAGCTTGCGCTGCCCGAGGCAAACGGCGCAAAGGATAAGCTCACGCACGCGGGCATCTACGGCATTCAGTGCAGCATGGACACGGTCTCCAAACTGCTCGACACCAACGTTAACTACTATTTCCGCGTCAATTTCGGCGGCTTTGAGCAGATAATCGACGCGCTCGGCGGCATAACCGTCTACAACGACAATTATTTCGAGTCCACCGTAAGCTTCTTCGAGGATGAAGCGAGCCGCTACTACTCCTACCCCGCAGGCGAGATAAATCTCACGGGCGAGGCGGCGCTCTTCTTTGCGCGCGAGCGCCATGCGGTATCGGGCGGTGACCGCGGCAGAGGCGTAAATCAGATGAAGGTCATTGAGGCGGTCGCAAACAAGATGATGTCGCCGGCCATACTCAGGAATTACAGCAGCCTGCTCGATCAGATTAAGGGTAACTTTGAGATGAGCATCCCGTACGACACCGTTTCGGAGCTCGTCCGCGAGCAGCTTGATTCCGGCACCGACTGGACGTTTACCACCTACAGCGTCGACGGCACGGGCGACAGCCAGCCGCCCTACTCGCTCGGCGGACTGTACGCATATGTCATGGTCCCCGACGGGAGCACCGTCAGCACCGCAAAGGACCTCATTGCGCAGGTCGTTGACGGCAAAACGCCCGTTATCCCGAGCGCAGCCGAGAGCGGCAACTGAGCCGACATCCCGTCACCGACACGGCGTGGCGCGGCAGCGTCGGGCATCCCCACAACATCATCTGCCTGAAAGGAGAGCCCCATGAAGGAAAAATTGCTGTTTATACTTAATCCTAAAGCAGGTACAATGCGCGGAAAGGACAATTTCTACTCGGTCTGCAACACGTTCTGCAACGCAGATATCGACCTTTCCGTACGAATGACCCGCGAGCCCGGGCACGCAACGCAGATAGCGCTCGACGAGGCTGCGGGGTTTGACAAAATAGTATGCTGCGGCGGCGACGGCACTCTGCACGAGGTCGTCTGCGGTCTGATGCAGCTCCCCGAAGACAGCCGCCCCCCGCTCGGATATATCCCTGCGGGAACGACGAACGATTTTGCGACCAATTTCGGGCTGCCGACAAAGCCCTCGCTCGCAGCGGAGCGCATCGTCAACCCGTCGATAATGAGCATAGACGTCGGCGTGTTCGGCGAGCCGTCCGAGCATAATTATTTTACGTACGTCGCCTCTACGGGCGCATTCGCCGACTCATCCTATCGCACGCCGCAAAAGGTCAAGAACGCCATCGGCTACCTTGCGTACATTCTCGACGGTATAACGCGGCTCGGCAGCATCCGACCGATACACATGCGGGTAGAGGCTGACGGAAAGATATTCGATGATGAGTATATCTATGCCTCAGTGTCGAATTCGACGACCGTTGCAAAGATGATAAAGCTCGATAATATCGGCGTCGACATGACCGACGGTCTGTTCGAGCTGATACTCATAAAGCAGCCGAAAAATCTGCGCGATACCCGCGAGATTGCCGAGGCTCTGCTCTCGCCGAACAGCCCGAAAGCAGAGATCGTGCGTGCGCAGTCGAGCGAAATATGCTTCCGCCTTGACGACGAGAGCGCATGGACGCTCGACGGAGAGATGGCAAATGCGCCGTCCGAATTCTCCGTACGCAATATCTGCCGCACACTTAATTTTATAAAGTAATCGCCCGCACTGCGGCGCACCGACATCTACATTTAAACAACGTGGCAAAACAGCAAAGGAAAACAAAATGATGCTCTTACAGACAAACGAAACTTCCACCGTCGACACAACAGGCACAAAGAAAAGAATCAGCCGCCGCACCGCGGCGCTGACCCTTTCCGCCGTATTCACCGCAGTGACAGCGGTCTGCTCGCAGATATCCATCCCGCTGCCGGTCGGCATCCCGATAACGCTCCAGACCTTTGCGGTCGCTCTCTGCGGCTTTACCCTGCCGCTGCCCTGCGCGCTCGCTTCTATCGGCGTGTATATCGCGCTCGGCGCGGTCGGCGCCCCCGTTTTCTCATCCTTCAGCGGAGGATTCGGCATCCTCGTCGGAAAAACCGGCGGCTTCATCTTCGGCTTTATCGCAATGACCCTGCTCTGCGCGCTCGGAATGCGTCTGTCACGCCGCCCGCTCACGCTGCTGCTCGGAATAGTCGGACTCATGCTCTGCCACCTTGCGGGCTCGGCACAGTACGCGGTGCTCTCGGAGATAACCTTCGCGCAGTCGTTCCTCGCCGTCTCGGTGCCCTTCCTTATCAAGGATGTTGCATCGGTCGTTCTCGCGTTTCTTATCGCGCTGCGGCTGAATAAAGCAATCTCCCGCCGCATGCCGCTCTGACAGAGCAAAATAAAAGCATAATGTCACGGGCAGTTGAAATGCCGTCGGCGACATAATACCGCATTAAACCGCAGGGCGGGGAGCATAGCTCCCCGCCCTGCGGTATTTTACCCGCCGCATGCCGCGACGAGCGTCATGCGATTTATGCAGCAAACATACCATAGGTATCCGCAAACCGTAATGAAAATCACACCGCCTCAGGCAGCCGCAGAAAACGCGAAATATTTCTTTTCAGAAAAATCCGTCAGGTTTTTTTCGATTTTATTTGGTACTTCTGTCATACTAAAACTGAATGTTTTCTTATTCGCTTTTTCGGTCCGGGCTTTTTCAGCATCCCCCTTTTGTTCCGAAATCTATCCTTTAGACATATAGCTATATAACCGCCGTCACTCCGCGACAGCGTACTTTTCGGCGTACTCTGCGTAGCGGCGGTCGTAGTCGGCATTGCCCTTCTTAGTCGCGCGAAGCAGCTCGTGTGTGTTGAGATTATGCTGTGCGGTATCTATAACGCAGCCTGCGATATTCGAGCAATGGTCGCTGACGCGCTCAAGATTGGTCAGCATATCCGACCATACAAAGCCGACCTCGATGCTGCACAGCCCCTCCTGCATGCGCAGAATATGGCGGGTACGCAGCTTCTCCTTGAGGCTGTCTATGACCTGCTCAAGTGGCTCGACCTCTGCGGCAATGAGGGTATTATTCTCCGAGAATGCGCTGACTGCGAGGTCAAGCGACTCGCATACCGCGGCGGAGATAACGTCGTATTCGCGCAGCGCGGGCTCGGTCAGGGTCAGGTGCTTCTCGCGCAGCTCCTCCGCAGAGCCGAGAATATTGACGGCATGGTCGGAGATGCGCTCAAAGTCGCCGATGGATTTAAGTATCGCGGTAGCCTCCTCGCTCTCCGCGCTGCCCATCTTAGTCGAGCTGACCTTGACGAGATAGCTGCCTAGGATATCCTCGTACTTATCGCATTCGTTCTCGTCGCGGCGGATGCTCTCCGCAAGCGCGGGGGTATAGCCCGTGAAGCAGCGGACCGAATTTTTCAGCGCACGGGCAGCGGAAGCCGCCATATCGAGCGCGACCTTTCTGCTCCGGTCGAGCGCGAGCGCGGGGGTAACGAGCAGACGCTCGTCGAGCAGATTCTCACCGTCGTTCTTCTCATTCCCCTTGCCGTCGGGCACGAGCACGCAGACAAGCTTCTCGAGCAGACTGCCGAGCGGGAGCATGAGTGCGGTGCAGAGCACGTTGAATATCGAATGAATTACGGCTATGCCGAACAGCGATGCGGATTCGGTCAGTATCACGGGCGCGAGCAGCGCGCGGATGATGCAGTAAACCGTGAGCCATACCGCCGTTCCTATAACGTTGAAAGAGAGATGCACGAGTGCCGCGCGGCGCGCGTTCTTATTCGTGCCGACGGAAGAGATAAGCGCGGTAACGCATGTGCCGATATTCTGTCCCATGATTATCGGGATTGCGGAGCCGTAGGACACCGCGTCCGTTGAGGCAAGCGCCTGAAGAATACCGACGGAAGCGGAGCTTGACTGGATTATACCCGTAAGCAGTGCGCCGACAAGCACGCCGAGAATGGGGTTAGAGAACATGAGAAACAGCTGCTGAAAGCCGGGAACATCCCCAAGCCCCGACACAGCGTCCGTCATGGTCTCCATGCCGTACATAAGGGTCGCAAAGCCGAGCAGAATGAGTCCCGTATCGCGCTTTTTGTCCCGCTTGCAGAACATATACAGCACTATTCCGACAAGGGCAAGCACGGGCGTGAACGATGAGGGCTTGAGCAGACGCACCCATACGTTATCGCCGCTGACACCCGCAAGACTGAGTATCCAGGCGGTCACGGTGGTGCCGATGTTTGCGCCCATTATGACGTTTATCGACTGTCCGAGCGTCATAAGCCCCGAGTTTACAAAACCGACGACCATGACGGTCGTCGCGGACGAGCTCTGAATGACCGCGGTCACGCCGAGACCCGTGAGCAGGCCGCCGATGCGGCTGCCCGTCAGCTTTCCGAGTACCGACTTGAGCCCGTTGCCCGCGCGGCGCTCGAGCGCCTGACCCATAAGATTCATACCGAAAAGGAAAAGGCTGAGACCGCCTATCATGGTCAGCACATTAAAAATATCCATCTGCTACATCTCTCAATCCTGTTATTTATCCTGATTTCGAGATTATTTTATCAAATGTACATCAAATCGGTTATCACCCCTTTGTAAAATCCATGTAAAACGAGGTGGGGGAGGCTAAAAAAGCGCAGATTGAAAAAGCGGATAAAATTATAATTTGGGCTTTTACTCGGCACAAATACCGCGAAAGCTGATGAAATCCTATCGGATTTCTCCAAGAAAATAATTATCCGCTTTTTCTACCGCCGAAAATCGCCTCTGCCGTACGCTTGTACGGCGACGTGACGATTTTCGACGCTTCTGCATATTTTTTATCTCTCCCCCACTGAAATCAAAGGGAGCTGTTAAAAACGAGTTTTAACAGCTCCCTTTCACCGCAGTCGTCCGTTTGGACCCGAACGCCCGTCACGGATGCCCGCGGATTTTTTATTTTATTTTGCAGCTCGGTCTCGGTCAAGCCGTGCAATCTCGCGACTGAATCTCGGTCAGCTCGTGAACTTTCGCTGCTCAGTCTCGGTCAAGCCCGCGCACGCGGTCGGTTATCTCGCCGAGCAGCGGCTCGAACTTTACTCCGTAAAAATGCTCCTCGTCGCCGACGGTATTCTCGATGCAGTGCAGCACGAATTCGTCCGCAGCGGAGGCGCATTCCTCGGGTGCAAAGCCGCGCAGCAGCAGCCCCGAAAAGACCGATGCGAAGATATCGCCCGTGCCGTGACAGAGCATTCCGACGCGGCGGTGCGGGAAGTACCGCATCCCGCTGCGGCTCGCCGCGACGGCGCCGATATGCCCGGGGTCATAGCTGACTCCCGTCAGCACGACGTTTTTCGCGCCGAGCTCGAGCAGCGCGTCGGTCAGGGTACGTATATAATCCTCGCCGTACCGCTCGCGGTACTCGATGCCGCAGAGAATAGCCGCCTCAGTGATGTTAGGCAGCACATAGTCGGCATCGGCGACGAGCCCGCGCATAGACTCCGCAAGCTCGGGCGTTATGCCTGAATAGAGCCTGCCGTTATCCGCGACGGCGGGGTCGACTATCCGCACACCGCCCTCCCGCAGCAGCCTGTCCGATATATCGCGGACGAGCGATGCCTGCGCGGCAGAGCCGAGATAGCCCGAGTAAACGGCATCGAACCGTATCCCCTCGCGCTCCCAATGCTCCGCTATCCCCGCCATATCATCGCCGAGATCGCGGAATGTATAGCCCTCAAAGCAGCCCGTGTGCGTCGACAGCACCGCCGACGGCAGCACCGCCGTCTCAATGCCGCATGCAGAGAGTATCGGCAGCGCCGCCGTAAGCGAGCACTGCCCGACGCAGGAAATATCCTGCACCGTCAGAATTCTTTTGTATTCACCCATCGTATTCCACGCCCCCGTCGGGAGCGCTTTTACGTTACGCCTCCTCAGGGATCTCTCCTGTAGAAGAATAGATGACCCAGCGAGCGATATTCACGGCATGGTCGCCGCTCCGCTCGAGATACTTTGCTATCATGAGCAGGTCGATACCGCAGCGGCTGAAATCACCGCTGTGCTTCATGTCGGTGATGAGCTGTTCCTTGACGCGGTCGAAATACGCATCGACAACGTCGTCCTCCGCGATTATCTCCGCCGCGCGCTCGCAGTCGCCGGATGCAAAGGCATCGACGCTGCCGCTAACCATTCCGATGACCGCCTGCGCCATGTCGTGTATCGTCTGACGCTCGGCGCTGTCGGGAAATGCCGCGATGCGCACGATGTCTGCGATATCCGCCGACTGATTTCCGATACGTTCAAGATCTGTAACCATCTTGAGCGCGGAGGAAACGGTGCGCAGATCGGTCGCTACGGGGTGCTGCGTGAGCAGCAGCTTGAGACACATCGCCTCAATGTCGCGCTCGCGTCGGTCTATCGACTCAGCCGTCTTTATCACCGATGCGGCGAGCTCGCCGTCTCCCGTCATGAATGCTCCGGTCGCTCTCGCAAGCGCCTCCTCGCATTCGCCGCTCATGCCTATCAGCTCCTGCCGCAGCTGTCTCAGCTGCTCATCAAACGCCGCTCTCATTATCCGAACCTCCCTGTTATATAGTCCTCCGTTCTCTTGTCGGAGGGGGTGGAAAACATCCGCTCGGTCTCGTCGAATTCGACCAGCTTTCCGAGCAGGAAGAATGCCGTGCGGTCGGAGATGCGCGTCGCCTGCTGCATATTGTGGGTCACTATTATAATAGTATACTCCTTTTTCAGCTCGAGTGCAAGCTCTTCTATTCTTCCCGTCGAAATCGGGTCGAGCGCGCTCGTCGGCTCATCCATGAGCAGCACCTGCGGCTTTACCGCGAGCGCACGCGCGATGCAGAGCCTCTGCTGCTGACCGCCCGACATTCCGAGCGCGGATTTTTTCAGTCTGTCCTTCGTCTCGTCCCATATCGCCGCATTGCGGAGCGAGCTCTCAACTATCTCGTCGAGCTGCTTACGCGAGCGGATACCCATCAGACGCGGACCGTAGGCGATGTTGTCGTAGATGCTCATGGGGAAGGGATTAGGCTTCTGAAAGACCATGCCGACCCTTGTGCGCAGCGCGGTCACGTCGACTCCGTCGCCGTAGATATTCTCGCCGTCAAAGCACACCTCGCCGCTTATGCGGCAGTCGGGAACGAGGTCGTTCATTCTGTTTATCGTTTTAAGAAAGGTCGATTTTCCGCAGCCCGACGGACCTATCAGTGCGGTTATCTCATGCTCCGGAATATCGGCGGTAATGCCGTACAGCGCCTGATGGTCGCCGTACCGGAGATCAAGATCCTTTACCGTTATCAGCGCCTTGTTCATTTCTTCTTTCCTTTCAGTGATTTCGCCGTGAGCGCGGCGGCAAGATTGAGCAGCAGCACTATCACGATGAGCACCGCCGCGATGGCAAATGCGATATCGAATCTGCCCTCCTCACCCGCATACACGTACAGCGCGACGCTCAGGGTCGCGGAGGAGGATGTCAGCGAGGTGAAAAAGTCGGTCAGCTTGAGTCCGAAGCCTGCCGTGAAAAGCAGCGCCGCCGACTCTCCCGTTATTCTGCCCACCGACAGAATGCAGCCGGTCAGGATTCCGTCGAGCGCGTTGGGCAGCACGACCGTACGTATCATATGCCATTTTCCGCTGCCGAGCGCAAGCGCGCCTTCGCGCAGCGAATTCGGTACCGAGCGCAGACTCTCGAGCGTGTTGCCGATAACGGTCGGCAGCACCATTATCACAAGCGTCAGACCGCCCGCGAGGATGCCCTGCTTCAGCCCGAGTATCTGACCGAAGAACAGCATTCCCACCAGTCCGAAGATGATAGACGGGATACCCGTCAGGGTGTCGACGGCGAAGGTCATCAGCTTCACCAGTTTTCCCGCGCGGGCGTATTCGCTCAGATATATCGCCGCGCCTACGCCGAGCGGCAGCACTATCACCATTGAAACGATGATGATGTACAGCGTGCTGAGTATGTTAGGCAGTATACCGACCGTACCCGTGAGGTACGAACGCTCCGATGTCAGCATCTCAAGCGACAGCTCAGGCAGACCGCGCAGCAGTATATAGCCGATGAGAAAGAGCAGCAGCAATACCGTCATTGCGCCTGCAATGCCGACGAGCGCTGCGGCTGCGCCGTTTTTCAGCTTTCTTTTCATATCCGATCACCCGAGCGCAGCTCAGGACTCCTCCTTTGAAACGACCGTATGCAGCAATGCGTTTATCAGCATTATAAACAGGAACAGAACAAGTCCTATCGAGAACAGCGCCTGCCGCTGAAGCGAGCCGTACGGTGCGTACGACATCTCCGAGACGATGGCGGTGGTAAGAAAGCGCACCGAGCCGAAAAGCCGCGGCATGTTTGGCACGTTGCCCGACACCATTATGATAGCCATTGCCTCGCCTATCGCTCTGCCGATGCCCTGCACCACCGAGGTGATAACGCCGCTGCGTGCCGCGCGCAGCGACACCTTGAAATATGTTTCCATCCGCGTTGCGCCGAGCGCGAGCGATGCTTCCTCATATTCGGACGGCACCGCGCGCAGCGCCGTCTCAGATACGCTGACGATGTACGGCAGTATCATCACCGCAAGCACAAGTATCGCGGCAAGCAGACACGCGCCGCTTGACAGTCCGAACGCGCTCTGTATACTCGGCACGAGAACGGTCATTCCGACCAAGCCGTATACGACCGACGGGATACCCGCAAGCAGCCCGACGGCGGAGCTTATCACCGAGGCGATGCGCGGCGGAGCTATCTTTGCGATAAACACCGCGGTCAGCAGCCCGAGCGGTACGCCGAGCACTATCGCGCCCGCCGTGCCGTAGACGCTCGTCAGTATAAACGACAGGATGCCGAACTGCTCCGTGCCCGAGCTCCATGTGTCGCCGAAAAGGAATTCGACAAGCCCGACCTGACGTATCGCGGGTATGCCCGACACGATAAGATATATACTGATGCCGAGCACGAACGCAACGGCGACGAGCCCGCAGAGAAGAAATATCGTGTGAAACAGCTTTTCAGTTAGCTTCTTCTTTTTCATATCATCACTCCGACAGCATTTACCCAGCCGCGCGGTGCAGCAGCTGCGCAGACGGTCGGCGGGGCAATTTTTTCGCGGGCGGCGCAGCATATGCAATGCCCGGCACCCATGCACCGCAGCGGGAGAGCCGCAGCCGCACCGATGGCGGCACGAACCGCAGGGTAACACTCTCAGCCGCGGGCATATCCGCCCTGCTGTTTTACTTTACGGGGACCGCGCCTGCTTTTCTGATAAGGTCGGAGGCAGCGGAGGAGGTAGCGTAGTCAAAGAACTTCTGAGCCGCATCGGAGAGCTTTACGCCGTCCTTGGTGACAAGCACGAACGGACGCTGGATAGCGTAGCTGCCGTCGAGAACGGTCGCCTCGGAGCACTCAACGCCTGCAACCTTGACAGCCTTTACACCGCTCTGACCGTCAACTGCGGAGAGCGAGGCGTAGCCTATCGCGTTCTTGTTGTTCTGTACCGCGGAGATGACCGCGCCGGTGGAGGTGAGCTCCTGTGCGAGCTTGCACTTGTCGCTCGTATTTGTTACCGACTCAAAGCCGTCTCTTGTGCCCGAACCGGACTCGCGTCCGATGCAGGATATCTCGAGGTCGTCGCCGCCGACATCCTTCCAGTTAGTTACCTCGCCTGTAAAGATGCTTGCTATCTGCTCGACCGTCAGGTCCTCGACCTTGCTGTCCTTGTTGACTATGATGGCGATTCCGTCAAGCGCAACGGTGGTCGCGGTAAGACCCGACTCGCTGTCCTTGAGCTTTCTTGACGAAAGTCCGATATCGGTGCTGCCGTTCTTGACAGCCTCGATGCCCGTGCCCGAGCCGGTCGGGTCGTATGTTACGGTGATGCCGCCGTTATCGTTCATAAACTGCTCGCTGAGCGTGCTGATGACCTTCTGCATCGAGGTGGAGCCGTTTGTCGAAACAGTACCCTTTACCTCGGTCTCCGCGCTTGTCTGTGCTGCGCCGGATGCGGTCGTTGTCCCGCTTGCACCGCCGCCTGCGGTGCTGCCGCAGCTTGCAAGTGCCGATACGCTCATGAGAGCGGTAAGTGCTATTGCTATGATCTTCTTCATGCTTTTCATTTTATCATTTCTTCCTTTCTTCCTTGGTACGGCTCTATTATAGTACCCCGTTGTAAAGAGCGTTATCCTGATATTGTAAAATCGAGAAAAAGTCAAACGGGAAAATGCAAAGCACGAAAAAAGGCCGATAAAGAATTGCTTCCTTATCAGCCTTTTGTAAAGGGGAATTGAAAATAAACCAAACGCGATTGCTTGTGCGATTTTAATCCATTATAAAATATTCATCCCTGCCCGCTCCGACGGATACATATTTTATTTTGCACTCGGTCATGCGCTCGATATACTTAACATACTTCTGCGCATTCTCGGGCAGCTCCTCAAAGCTGCGGCAGCCGGAGATATCGGTCTTCCAGCCGTCCATGTACTCATAAACGGGCTTTGCCGCGTTGAGCGCGTCGCCTACGGGGAACACGTCGGTGAGCTCGCCGTCGATATCGTACTTAACGCATACGGGGATCTTATCGAGGTAAGAGAGCACGTCGAGCTTTGTCAGCGCGATCTCGGTAGCGCCCTGCATAAGAATTCCGTACTTAGAAGCGGGGATATCAAAGCCGCCGACTCTGCGGGGTCTGCCTGTAGCAGCGCCGTACTCGCCGCCCGCATCGCGGAGCGCCTTTGCCTCGTCGCCGAACAGCTCGCAGGTAAACGGTCCCTCGCCTACGCAGCTCGAGTAAGCCTTCATGATACCGATAGCCTTATCGAGATGAGCGAACGGGATGCCCGCGCCGATGGGAGCAAAGGACGAAATAGTATAAGAGGAGCTGGTGTAGGGCACGATGCCGAAGTCGATATCGCGGAGCGCGCCGAGCTGAGCCTCGAACATGATGTTCTTGCCCGCCTTGACGGCAGCGCCGAGATATTCGGTAGTATTGCAGATATAGTCGGTGAACGGCAGACCGAACTCCTCGAGCCATGCAATCATATCCTCGCTCTTGAGCTCGGGCGCGCCGTAGCCGCCGTGAACGGTGAGGTTCTTCCACTCGATGATGCCGGGCATCTTGCGCTTGACCGAATCCATATGAAGCAGCTCGCCCATACGGAACACCTTCTTCATGAAGCGGTCGGCGTATACGGGAGCGATGCCGCGTCTTGTAGAGCCGAACTTAGCGTCGCCGAGGCGGTCCTCCTCGAGGCAGTCGAGCATCTTGTGATAGGGCATGCAGATAACCGCGCGGTCGCTTATCTTGAGGTTATCGGGGGTAATGGTGATGCCCGCATTGCGGAGCTTCTTGACCTCGCCGAAAAGGTGCTCTACGTCGATGACCATGCCGGGTCCGAGCACGTTGACGGTGTCGTCGCGGAGGATGCCGGAGGGAAGGAGGTTAAGTATGAACTTTCCCTTCTCGTTAACTACGGTATGACCAGCATTGTTTCCGCCCTGATAGCGGACTACGATGTCGTAATCGCGGCTGAGCAGGTCAACCATTCTGCCCTTGCCCTCGTCGCCCCAGTTGATTCCGGTGATTGATGTAATCATTTTTCTTACCTCTTTATATATTTTATTCGGATATTCGATTGTTTTCGTACGTCGTATGCACTCAAACCTCGATACTGACATTAACACCCTGCTCGTCGCGGTTTGCTTCAAGCAGCGGTCTTACAACGTCGCGCAGATATTCCTCGGTCTGCACGGGTGCGCAGCCGACAAAGAGCGCGGGATCTGCGACCTTCTCAAGCTCCTCGCGGGTCAGACCGAATATCGGGTCTGCGAGAATGCGGTCGAACAGGTCGTTAGGCGCGCCGAAGAGCTTTATCTGCTTTGTTGCGGCAACAGAGTGACGGCGGATAGCCTCGTGCAGCTCCTGCCTGTCGCCGCCGCGCTTTACGCAGTACATAAGGATGTTTTCGGTCGCCATGTAGGGAAGCTCCTCGTCGAGATGGCGCTTCATCATGTTCGGATACGGCGTTCCGCCGCTGATGACGTTGATGTACAGCGAGAGGATACCGTCTATCGCAAGAAACGCCTCGGGCACCGAGATGCGCTTGTTTGCGGAGTCGTCGAGCGTGCGCTCGAACCACTGCGTGGCCGCGGTGATGGCGGGATTGAGCGTGTCTATCATCACATAGCGGCAGAGCGACGCGATACGCTCGCTGCGCATCGGGTTACGCTTGTATGCCATCGCGCTCGAGCCTATCTGACCCACCTCAAACGGCTCGTCGAACTCCTTCAGATGTGCGAGCAGACGGATATCGTTCGAGAATTTTGCCGCGCTCTGCGCGATAGAGCTGAGCACCGAAAGAACGTTGTAGTCGACCTTTCTCGAATACGTCTGTCCCGATACGGGGTAGCAGCCGTCCATGCCCATCTTTGCCGCAATCTTTTCCTCGAGCTGCTTTATCTTCTCCGTATCGCCGTCAAAGAGCTCGTAGAAGCTCGCCGCGGTTCCCGTAGTGCCCTTGCAGCCGAGCAGACGCAGCCTGCCCGACTCGAAATCGAGCAGCTCAAGGTCCGATGTCAGATCCTGCAGCCATAGGGTCGCGCGCTTGCCGAGCGTTGTCGGCTGAGCAGCCTGAAAATGCGTATATGCGAGGGTCGGCAGGTCCTTGTACTTCTCGGCAAAGTCCGCAACGGCAGAGATAGCACCGAGCAGCAGCCGACGGACAACGCCGAGCGCACGCTTCATAAGTATTATATCGGTATTGTCTCCGACGTAGCAGGAGGTCGCGCCGAGATGGATTATTCCCTTCGCGCCGGGGCATGCGTCGCCGTACGTCTTGACATGCGCCATAACATCGTGACGCACCTCATGCTCGTACTTACGCGCACGCTCGTAATCTATATCGTCGACATGCGCACGCAGCTCCGCAATCTGCTCCTCGGTTATGCCGAGCCCGAGCTCGCGCTCGCTCTCCGCAAGGGCTATCCAGAGCTGTCTCCATGTACGGAACTTCGTATCGGGGGAGAATATCTTCTTCATCTCGGGTCCCGAATAGCGTGTGCACAGCGGATTTTCGTAAATATCGCTCATTCTGTCGGTTTCCTTTCTTGCATTCGGCAGCCGCGGTAACGGCACTGCCTTCCGCGCTCTGTGTATATTTTACCACATTTTTTAAAAAAATGAAGAGCAAAACGCTTTTTTGCTATCACCTTTTTTTATAGCCGCTATAAAGTGGCAGCGGCTTACTGCTCTCCCGTGCGGGTAATGTCGGCGTAGCCGAGCCGTATCGCGCGTCCGAGATCGCTCGGTGCCATCTCCATCATCCAGCCTATCCTGCCTGCGCTGAATGTGATTGTCTTGTAATCCTGCGCGGTGATGTGCGCGGTGGTGCGGAAGAATTTCTTCATTCCGACGGGCGAGCAGCCGCCGTGAATGTAGCCCGTAAGCGGAAGCAGCTCCTTTGACTTTATCATCTCCACCGACTTCTCGCCTACCGCCTTTGCCGCCTTTTTCAGGTCGAGCTCGTCGCATGCGGGCAGCATGAATACGTAGTGCTCGCCGCTTTTTCCGACAGTAACGAGCGTCTTGAATACCCTCTCCGGCTCCTTGCCGAATATCCGCGCTATCTCGTCCGCGCTTTTCGCCTCCTCGCAGGGGCAGGTGAACAGCTTGTAATCGAGCTTTTTCGACTCGATCATGCGCATTGCATTCGTTTTGTCCTTAACCTTGCTTTTTTCGGATTTGTCCATTGTCTTAACGGCTCCCGACCGTCGGGAGTCCTCCTTTGTATTGTAAGATGTCCGCCCGCGGCAGACTGCGGGGGGAATGCGGTCATGCCGTCGCGCGGCACGCATCACAGCAGCTTATATTCCCTGTAGTTCGGCACGCATCACAGCAGCTTATATTCCCCGTCGCGCTCGCAGATAAGCGTCTTTTCGAAAAAGACGGTCAGCGCGCGTATCATCGCCTCTGCATCCGACGCGCCCGCCGTTTCGCAGCAGGAATGCATCGCGAGCTGAGCTATCCCGATATCGACCGAGCAGACCGAGAGCTGAGAAGCAGAGATGTTACCGAGCGTCGAGCCGCCCGGCATGTCCGCACGGTTTGCATAATCCTGCACCGCAACGCCCGCCTCCTCGCATACGAGACGGAAAAGCGCCGACGAAATCCCGTCGGTCGTGTAGTGCTGCGCCGCGTTGTACTTTATCACAACACCGCCGCCGAGCACGGGCGCATGCGTCGGGTCGGACAGCTCCGGATGTGCGGGATGAACGGCATGAGCGTTGTCGCAGCTGACGAGAAAGCTCTCCGATGCCGCGCGGGCAAGAGCCGCGCCGTCTCCGCCGAGACCCGCAACCACCCTGCCGAGCGTGTCGCGCAGGAAGGACGAATCTGCGCCCTGCCGCGTTCTGCTTCCGACCTCCTCGTTGTCGAGCAGGCAGTATACCTTTATGCTGCCGCTCTCACCCGAGCGCAGAAACGCCTCAAGCGAAGCGAATGCGCATTGCAGATCGTCGAGCCGCGGCGCGGTGATGAGACCGTTCCATTCCTCGCCGTACGACGGCTCATACAGCATGAGATCATGCGAGAGAATGTCGCTCTCCTCCGCTCCCGCAGCCTCCGCAATATCCGCCATTATATCGGCGTCGGGCGATGCCGAGAAGAGCGGGAGCATGTCGACGGCGGGGCTGAGCTCGGCTTCTCCGACCCCGCGGCGCATGTGTATCGCAACGCTCGGTATAACGACGCACGGCGCACCGAGATCGACGAGCCTCGCCCCCGCGCCGAGCGGGGTACGCACCGTAACACGTCCCGCCACCGACAGCGGACGGTCTAGCCACGAATATTTTATCATTCCGCCGTAGCCCTCGACCGACAGCCGCGTCATATCCGATGCAGCGACGGACGGGCGCTGACGCAGACGGAAGGTCGGACTGTCCGAATGCGATGCCGCTATCATAAAGCCCGCATAATCCTCCTGCGGGACGGTAAAAGCGATGAGCGACGAGCCGCCGCGCGTGACGTAGTAGCTCCCGCCGCGCTCGGGCTGCCATTCCTCGCTCTCGGACAGCGGGATAAAGCCCGCCTCCTCAAGCCGCTGAGCAGCCTGTGCGACCGCATGGTACGGGGTCGGAGAAGCAGCGATAAAATCAAACAGACGGCGATTTGTTTCGGTCATGAAAATTCATCCTTTCGCGGGCGATGCCCGCACCGATTGATTATTGGTTCGGGTGATAATTACGGCACACGTCAGACCGTGCTCAATCCTCCTGCACGGTCGCCGTAAGATGCATATGGCTGTATTCGGTCGCCGAACCACCCATCTCGAGCGTATAGTCAATGACCATCTCGCCGCCGTCACAGCCGCGCAGGAGCATGTGCAGACTGTTATGTACCCTATGGGTAATGATGCCGAGCGCAAGCTGCCCGTGCGGGGTGGCGTACATATTCGTCATACGCGGGCAGGAGCGGTCAAAGCAGAGCGCCGCGCCCGACGGTCCCGTACGGTAGACGGTTATCCGCCCCGGCTCCGACTCGTCGAACACAACGACCGTCTCGCAGTCGGTACCGAGCAGCGCGCTCTCGTCATACCGCAGCTCGCAGCTGCGTCTGCCGCTTAATTCGTATTCGGAGATGACCCCCTCCGAGCCCGCGCGTATCTCCTCGACCGAGTCAGGAGCTGATTCGCGCAGCCCCTCGATAAACTCCTCTATGCCTGCGGGCTCCGCCGACTCGAATATCGCGGACGATGCCGAGCCGAGCCCGCGCTCGCAGACCGACTCTATCCATGCGCCGTAAGCGCGGTGCAGCCGCTCTGCCTCGTCGAACTCGCTCAGCTTTCCGCGAACGAAATTCTCAAACATAAGATTGCATATCCGCGAGTGGGTCTGTACCCTGACGCGCTTTGATCCCAGTAGCTTTTTCTCCATTTATCTTCCTCGCCGTCCTCTGCCCTTTCCGCCGCGTCCGCCTCTGCGCTTCTGCGCCGCCTTTGCCGCGCGCTTCAGCTGTGCCGATACACGGTTTGTGCGGCTCCTGCCGCCTCCCGCACCGCGTCCGTCGCCGCCTTTTCCGCGTCCGCTTTTATCCTTGCCGCGTCCGTTTTTGCCGCGACCCTTCTTATCCTTAACGTGACCGTCGCCCCCGCGCGATGCAGCACCGCCGCGGGTATGTGCGGGTCCGCCCCCGTCCTCGCTCTCCGAGCGTTCACCGCCGCCGACAAGCACGAAATCTATCCGTCTGCGGACGATATCCGACCGTGTCAGACGCACGCGGACGGGGGTGCCGAGACGGTAGACGGTGCGGTTTCCGCTGAGCGTCAGCGCACGCTCGTCGAATACGAAATAGCCGTCGAGCGACGATATCGGCACAAGCCCCTCAACGGTATTAGGCAGCGAGACAAACATTCCGAAGGAGGTGACCGAGCTGACGACACCGTCAAACTCCTCGCCCTCTCTGCCGCTCATATACATCGCCTTAAACAGATCGTCTATCGCGCGCTCAAGCCCTACCGCGCGCAGCTCGCCCTCGTTTGAGCTCTCCGCAGCCTGCTCCGCAAAGCGCTTTGCAGCCGCCCTCTCGCCCGCGCCCGCGCCGTCCGTGAGCATTCCGATAAAGCGGTGCACACACAGATCGGGGTAGCGCCGTATGGGCGATGTGAAATGACAGTAGTTGTCGAGCGCAAGCCCGAAATGCCCCGTGCATTCGGTCGAGTAGCGCGCCTTCATCAGCGAGCGCAGCAGCACCACCGAGACGACCGAGCCTATACCGCGCCGCTCCGCCTCAGCGAGCACCGACGATATGGCTGCCGGGGTGACGCGGTCGCCGCGCAGCGGGGTTATATCAAGCCCGAGATTATGCGCGAACACCGAGAACGCCTGCATTTTCTCAGGCGACGGGTCCTCATGAATGCGGTATACGCACGGCATGCCCGCCGTACGCAGCATCTGCGCCACAACCTCGTTTGCCGCGAGCATGAACTGCTCTATCATCCGCTCCGCCGTGCCGCGCTCAACGAGCACGATATCCCGCGGAGCGCCGTTTTCGTCAAGAATTATCCGCGCCTCGTCTGTCTCCATATCGAGCGCGCCCCTGTCGCGCGACGCGCGCAGCAGTATCGAATAGAGCTCCTGCGCACACGCAAGGCTCTCGCCGAGCACCGAATATTTTTCGGCATATTCCGACTCCGCGCCGTGCTCGATAACATCGTTCAGCTCGCCGTACACGCCGCGCAGCCGCGAATGTATAACGCTGCGGTGCAGCTCGGAGCGGACGGTGCGTCCCTGCGCGTCGATATGCATTATCGCCGAGACGGTGAGACGGTCTACCCCTGCGGTGAGCGAGCAGATACCGTTTGATATCGGTCGCGGCAGCATCGGTACAACGCGGTCGGTCACATATACGCTCGTGCCGCGGCGCATCGCCTCACGGTCGAGCTCGCTGCCCGGGCGAACGTAGTGCGAAACATCGGCAATATGCACACCGAGCATGTAGCCGTCGCCCTCGCGGCGGATGCTTATCGCATCGTCAAGGTCCTTTGCGTCCGCGCCGTCAAGCGTAAAGACGGTCTCTCCGCGCAGGTCGAGCCTGCCGTCGATGTCGCCGCCGTGCACCCCGTCTGCGCCGTAATGTATGCCCTCCTCGGAGATGCGCTCCGCCTCGGAAAGCAGCTCGCCGTCAAATGCGCCGTTCGGTCCGAGCGGTACTCCGTACTCGTAGAATACCGACGCATAGACCGCATCGGGCGTTCCGCTCTCGCCGAAAACGCGCTCGATAATGCCGCACGCCGTTCCCGTATGATCGGGATAGTCGGTAATTACCGCGCTGACGCAGCTGCCCGCGTGCGGTACGGTGTCGTTGCCCGCATCTATCAGAACAATAAAATTATATGACGGGTCGTCGGGACGCACGCACAGCCCCGTCTCGCTCGTGACAGGGTATTCGGGCGGCACGGGAATGACCGTGCCCGTGACCGATGTCAGCGAGTGTGAGACGATGCGTATGACCTCGCCCTCTGTACGGCGCTCGCGGCGGTCGCGATTTGCATGCATGCGAACTACCACCGTATCGCCGTCGACCGCATATGCGGTCTCATCTGCGGGAATGTAGATGTCGGTGCCGTCGCCCGAGCCCTCCTCAGGCGTGACAAAGCCGAAGCCGCGCGCGTTCGAGCGGAATCTGCCGCGAATGCAGCCCGATGCCGCAAGCGATATCACCCCGCCGCGCACGCCGACGACCGCCTCGTCCTCGGCTGCCTTTTTCGATCCGCTCTTCTTCTCGGCGGGGCTGCGCTCCGCCTTCTCCTCTTCAGGAAGCTCTTCTTTTTTCTTCACAACTCGTCTCCGTATCCCGCGCGCCACGCGGCTCTGTCCGCCCTGCTGACCCGCACATACGGGCGGCGCGAACGATTTTTCTACCTATATTACCTACACTTCCACATTGTAGCACAAAATATTCCCCGGGTCAACCGTGAACGGAAAAATTAAGCACGGCATCGTCAGCACATAACCCACCGCATTTTCGGAGTACATCGACGCACCGTCGGCTCAGCCCGCCGCATTTTCAGAGTACGGCACGCGCCGTCGCACATCCCACCGCGCTTTCGGGGCACATCGGCACACACATCCTGCCCGCGCAGCGCACATCCGTACAGAGCGTCTGCACTCGTACAAAGCATCTCCCCCTTGCGCATAGCGTCGGCGTACACCCGCGCGGCACACACCCGCGCGATGCCGCTTTTTCCGCCGCATTCGGTGGGAATTCGGCAAAATCCCCCGTTTTTTGCGTCAATTCAACATTCATTTTATAAAAATTCAACCGTCAGTATATTGACAAAGTGTTAATCGCATGGTAGAATGGTAATGGTAAATTTGTCGGAAATTTACTGCGACACAGTCCATAGTTGTTTTTTTGACACAAGCGAGCGAAAGGAGAGCCGTTTTCAAACAGTATAATATCTTACCGATACAGACAATACGTATATAAATCAAAGCAGTCGGTCGCACTCGCGCCGACTCGGACATGCGCAGAGCATGTCCCCGTCTTGTGAAAGGATCGTAATAATGAACGGTACCGAAAACATAACGAAAAACAGCAATGCGATGTTTAATGATTTTTTTCGGAGAAGCAAGCTGAAAATGTTTCTCGTCCGCGTCCCGGGCTTTCTGCTGCTGATTGCGTCTGTGCCCTGCCTCAACGGCAATTTCGGATGGCTGACGGGCATGCAGGTCGGCTGGTGCCTTCTCGCCGCCGCGCTGATATGGTTCGGCATTGCAACAAAACTCGAGGTAAACGGAAAGCGCGCAAACGCAGAAGCAGAGCCGCTGCTCGCGGATGAGCTTGCGGAGGCGCAGAACGCGCTCGCGGGCTGCCCGCTCGGGGATAGCAAAACAGCGGGTATCGCCTCCGCGCAGTTCGTGATAGGCGACGACGCCCGCGTCAGAAAGACGGGCGCTGCCCGTTACGGCTATCTTTCGTCGGTCGTGCTCGGCAGTGCGCTCGCGTTCGGTCGGCGCTCGGGCGGTCTGTGGATATACCGCAGCCATCGCGACATCGTCAGCGGAGAGGTCAGCCGCCGCTGTGAGCTGATATCTTTTGATGAAATCGACGACATCAAGGTAACGCCCGTCGTTTACGGTGAGAAAAACGCGGTCTTTAAAAAGCTCGTGAGATTCGATATAACCGTAGGCGACGATGTGATATGGCTGCTCTTTGACGAGGATTTCGACTCAAAGCGCACGGGAGATGAGCTGCTTAAGATATATAAGGGCTGATGCGCACGCAAAAGCTGTCGGGGCTGAAAACAACAAAGGGAGTGCGCTCGCACTCCCTTTGTTGCACTATGACAGAGAAAAAACTTCGACGCGGTCGAGCAGCCCGGCGACCTCATCGCCGCGGCCGAGTCCGTTTGAAAAAGCTGTCGCAGCACCCGCAGCGGTCCCGAGGCTCAGCGCGCGGCGGAAGTCCCCGCCGTCGAGAAAGCCCGCAAGAAAGCCCGCGACCATCGAGTCGCCCGCGCCGACCGTATTCACCGTTCTGCCGCGCAGCGCAGGCGCGCGCAGAGCCGTGCCGTCCTCGGTGAGCAGCACCGAGCCGTCGCTGCCCATGGAGACAAGTACATTCCTCGCCCCCGCCTCCTGCAGGCGGCGGGCATATGCAAGGCAGGACTCGGGAGTATCGAGCTTTACACCGAACAGCTCGCCGAGCTCGTCCGAATTCGGCTTGATAAGAAACGGCGAATATTCAAGGGCGCTGCGCAGCAGCTCGCCGCTCGCATCGAGCACGGTGCGTATCCCTCGCCCGTCGAGTCTGCGCATCAGGCGCAGGTAGCTGTCGCACGGCATCGACGGAGGAACGCTGCCCGAAAGCACGAGAACATCCCCGGTGCAGAGCGTATCGAGCCGCCCGAGCAGCGCGTCAAGCGCAGCGGGAGTTATCTGCGGTCCCGCACCGTTGATATCGGTCTCGCAGATATCGTCCCGGCAAGCGGTATCGCGACAGCGCCCGTCGGTATCGGACACTGTCGAGCCGCTGCGCAGCTTGACATTTATCCTCGTCATGCCGTCCGAAAGGCGAACAAAATCGGTATCTACGCCGCTCTCCCGCAGCTGACGCTCGAGTTCGTCACCGCTGAAGCCGCCGATAAACCCGAGCGCGACCGACCGCAGCCCGAGCTCGTGCAGCATGAGCGAAACGTTTATTCCCTTACCGCCGCAGCGACAGCTCTCGCAGCTGCTCCGATTGATGCCCCCGAACCGCAGCGCGGGCAGATGCATCGTATAATCAAGACAGGGGTTAAAGGTGACGGTATATATCATGGCGTATCTCCTTGCCTCGGTGAATTGCCGCCCGCATCTCGGACAGCTTTGTGCTTTCGGAAGGCTGTGTGAGCTCGGATGACGTGTGCGCTTTCGGACAGCCGTGTGATTCCGAGCGGCGGCGTGATTCCAAGCGACAGCGTAATTCCGATTCCGGCCGGCCTATGTGGGATAAATCATACCACAACGAGCAGAGAAAGTCAAATCACGGGGCTAAAAGCGCTATGTTTTACCGCGGGATGTGCGGAAATATCGGCAGCTTGCCGTTTTTGACTCAAAAAAGGCGAAATAAGCCGAGAAGCTATTGAAAAAATGATAGGAATGTGATACAATTTATATCCCGCAGAGAATAGTTTTCTGCGCACATGATCTCCGCAAATCTGAAAGGAAATGTCCCGTCGGGACGAGGTGGAAAAATGGAACTGATGTATCCGGTCGTCGTGGCTGCGGTCGCGGCATTGCTGTTTGCGCTAATCATGGCTGTACGTGTGCTCCGATGTGATAGGGGCGAGGAGGATATCAGGCGGATATCCGATATAATCGGTCGGGCTGCGCGCGCCTTTCTGCGCCGTCAGTATGCCGTTATCGCAATATTTTTCGTAATAGTATCTGCTGCACTGCTCGTGATGAATCTATGCTTCGGAAAGGGTAATATCTATACCCCCTTTGCGTTCATCTCGGGCGGTTTTTTCTCAGCCCTATCGGGCTACATAGGCATGAAGATAGCGACCGCGTCAAACGGCAGAACGGTCGTTGCGGCGCGCCGCAGTCTCAACAGCGGTCTGCGCACCGCGTTTTCGAGCGGCATGGTAATGGGTATGTCGGTGGTCGGGCTCGGTCTTTTCGACATCAGCGTCTGGTATCTACTGCTTAAATACGCCTTTTGTCAGAGCATCGATGTCATAGCGACAAACATGCTGACCTTCGGCATAGGCGCGAGCTCGGTGGCGCTGTTTGCGCGCGTCGGCGGCGGAATATTCACAAAGGCTGCCGATGTCGGAGCGGATCTGTGCGGAAAGGTCGAGGCGGGGATACCCGAGGACGACATCCGCAATCCCGCAGTCATTGCCGACAATGTGGGCGATAACGTAGGCGACGTTGCGGGAATGGGCGCAGACCTCTATGAGTCGTACGTCGGCTCGGTGCTCTCCTGCGCCGCGCTCGGCGTTTTCGCGGGCTACGGGCAGCACGGCTTTCTGCTGCCGTTTCTCCTTGCCGCAGCGGGAATCTTCTGCTCTATAGTCGGCTCGTTCTTCGTTCGCACGCATTCGCTGACCGAGCAGTGCTCGCTGCTCCGCGCACTGCGCACGGGAATGTACGTCACAAGCGCCCTCATGGCAATAGGCTCGTTCTTTATCATCCGAGTCATGCTCGGCGGCTGCATATTCTCGCGCGCCACCGCGATAACCGACCTGTTCACCGGTATGTTCTCCGACCCGTACGTGCTGCGCATGTGGGGAGTTGTGATATGCGGCCTTGTCGGCGGTGTTCTCATCGGCAGAGTGACCGAATATTTCACCTCCGAATCCTATAAGCCCACCCGTACGCTCTCCGCATCGTCGGAGACCGGCAGCGCGACGGTGATAATCGACGGTCTCGCACTCGGAATGCGTTCGACCTTCGGCTCGGTCGTTATCGTTATCGCGGTAATGGTCGGCAGCTTTCTGCTCGCGGGCGGAACGATAAGCGATATTCAGCCCGGGCTGTACGGGGTCGGACTCGCTTCGGTCGGAATGCTCTCCACCCTCGGTATCACACTCGCAACCGACGCATACGGTCCCGTTGCGGACAACGCGGGCGGAATTGCGGTAATGTCGGGACAGGATGATATCGTGCGTGAGCGCACCGACGCGCTCGACAGCCTCGGAAACACCACCGCGGCAACCGGAAAGGGCTTTGCAATAGGCTCTGCGGCGCTCACCGCCGTGACACTTATCTCCGCGTTCCGCGACACTATAGCGGAGCAGATACGTGATTTTGAATTTAACCTTGATCTGCTCAATATGCAGACGCTTATCGGTATATTCGTCGGCGCGATGCTGCCGATGCTCTTCTCATCGGTCACCATGCGCGCGGTAGGGCGCGCCGCATCAAGCATCGTCCGCGAGGTGCGCAGACAGCTGCACGAGATACCCGGTATATTGGAGCATAAAAACGACCCCGATTACGACCGCTGCATCTCGATATGTACAAGCGCCTCTCAGCGCGAAATGATTCTCCCCGCCGTTATAACGGCAGTCTCGCCGATAATCGTCGGCGCACTGCTCGGCTTCAACGGTATTGCGGGAATGCTCGCGGGCGCTGCCGTTTCGGGCTTCCTGCTCGCGGTCATGATGAGCAATGCGGGCGGCGCGTGGGACAACGCAAAGAAGCTGATAGAGTCGGGCGAGCACGGCGGAAAGGGCTCGAAGCAGCATAAAGCCGCTGTCGTCGGCGACACCGTCGGCGACCCGTTCAAGGATACCGCAGGTCCGTCTATCAACATTCTGATAAAGCTGCTCTCAACGGTCTCGATAGTCTTTGCACCCGTTATCTATGAGCTGTATCTGCGGCTGGGACTGTTTTGATAACAATGTGACCTGACTCCGGTAGGATTCGGACCGATAATTATATCATATACAGACAAGCCTCACGTATCCGACATAATGACATCGATACGTGAGGCTTATTCGGTTATTAAGGGAGGAATCGGCGTGCAGAGATGAGGGGCATTAAATCGCTCATTTTTACACGTGATTATTTAAAAAAAACAGATTTCAGAATCATTTCAAGATCTCTTCCGGCGTTTTATTCGACACCCTTGATACGGCATCGAGCCTAATTTCCGTTACGGGTCTTTGATCGAACCCCATCCGTCGGACTGCATTTTTGTCCGACAGTCAGCAATTATCAACCGGCGTTTTTTGAGATATTCTTGTTTTCTTGCAAAACGGGCGATGCTTTTTCCGCACAAGCGGTTCTTTCCGTCAGAGCTTTCATTGATAATTATCTTTTTCTCATCGCTAAATTACATTCATTGCATGTCAACGAGAGAATTGTTTGTTTTGCAATTCTCAGATGGAGATGCCCAAAAAAGCCGGACCGAAAAAGTGAAATAATTCTGTTTTAGTGTATATGAGAGGCTGAGAGTGTAGGGCTTTTATTTATGCGGATAAAACCCGATCAACCCTTCCAATTTCCGTAGCCGAAAAGCTCCATCATCTCGAACATAATGTCGGCTGCCTTTGAAATGTTATCGTTGATGTAAGCATTTGCCTCAGCACTGTTAAAATCACCCGCATCAATTTTATCCATTCTGTTAACAAGATTATGAGCGGCAAACTGTCCCGCTTCTCTGGCAATTCTTGTCCACATATTAACTCTTATAACACCATCCTCCGCAAGACCCTTTGTCTGGTCTTCGGTAAGACTTGATGTGCCGTGAAGAACGAGCATCTTTTTCCCGAGTGCCTCGGTGAGCTGTCTTGCGCGTTTTTTGTCGTACTTTGCACCGCCGACCGCACTTGTTTGCTGCTCGGTACCAAGATCTGCGACGAGAAAATCAATTCCGGTTTTTCCTACATATTCGACAGCCTTTTCGCAGTAATTGCCGATATGCCTTGCCGTTGCGCCGTTTTCTACGTTTAACATTTCGATAATTCCCTCTACAAGGACATCCTTACCGAAATATTTAATATAATCGGTTGTCATTTCGAGATTCTTTTCGTATTCATAGCACTGCGCATCAAACATAACGCTCGAAAAATACTGCGAGCCGACAGTTAGCGCCCAGTGATCACGAAACGGGTCTGCATGATCCAAGTGAGGAAGAACAGTAACGTTCCTATACGGTGCGTATTTACCGTTTGTAAGAGCATCAAGATGCCTGAGGTTGGAAATGATACCCGCCACCGGGTCCTGACAGTATAAAAATCTCTTTGCCTGGGGCATGTGCTGATATGTAAATGTACTTGCAACAACGACAGGAACGTTGTCGTAGCCGTATTTTTCGGCAATCCTCTGTGCTGCAATCAGAATCGCCTCCGTGTTCCAGTGGCTTGCGGTACAGAAAATACCGACGCTCATATTATCGGCTGCTACCTTTTCGAAAATTTTCAGTGATTCTTTTTTATCGGTTACCAACGCCATCTCAACTTCTCCTTATCTTTCTATGTCAATTTTTTCATAACCGAGATAATTTGTGAGGGCCTCATTCATGATATCAACAACATCACCCGAAGTAATTGTTACGTGATGTCTAAAGCCCGATTTGCTTATATTATAGAGCTTTTTCTGAAGATTCTGAGTTTCAAGGACGGCATGAATCCCGAAAAACTCCTTCTCGACCTCATCATCGGTAAATATGCCCTTATCAACATAATACTGAATACTGCCGTTGTCCGTTCGCGCACTTGCATAGGTGATTTCTCCGGTAATGACCTTACCGACATTAAGACCCCAGCTGCAGCCCTCTCCGTAGGTTTTTGACAACATCTTATGCTGCTGAATTTCGCCTTTTCCCTGCATAAGCTGCATAGGAAGAGGTCCGCAGTGAAAGGCGATGCACTTGTCGGGCTCGTTGCCGTAATTGTTGTTGAGATCAAGGCAGCCCGATGAATTGCCCGAAGCATGAGCAAGCGCCAGCATGGTTACGGTATTTGTAACATCCATTTCACATGTGGCGGGGATGCCGCAGCCGTTAAAGATTCCCATTACGGCACACGGAGTAATGCCGAGCTGCTCCTGAAGCTCGCTCCAGCAGCGAATGGCGAGAGCATCCAGCTTATTTTCATTAACAAGGTCTTCAAGAACCGCTCCGAGCTTTGCCATTAATATATCTCTGCCCATCGGCGCCTTGGAAAAATCGGCAACAGCATGAAGCTTTTCGAGCCAGTCTTTAACTGCCGATGCACTGTCGCCGAGCTTATTGATTTTATCAAGGATCATACTCAAATCGTAGTCCTCGGTATCAATCTTGTGTCTTTCCAACGCAATTTCGTCAAACCGGACACTCTTAAAGGCCGTGGTTCTTGCGCCGACGGTACCTATACGTACATTGGTCATTCCCTTTACTACACGGCAAATTCCCACAAACTTATTGAGTTGGATATCAAACTCATCGGATAAAGGATGAACGACAAAAGGCATAAATTCCGTATATTTAACACCCATTTGTGTTAAGACGCTTGTAAGAGCAAGCTTGCCGCAGAATGCATCTCTTCTGTGGGAGAAATCCATCTTGCCGAATTCGTCGGGATATGCTTGAATAAGAACGGGAACATCAATATTTCTGATGGCAGCCTTTATACCGTTTTCATCGCCGAAGTTGGGAAGACAGATTACCATACCGTCGTACTCTCCGCGATGTGCCTCGAGAAAATCCGCAAAAATCATGCCCTCCGCAGTGCTTTCAACAGCACCGTATTTTACGGAGCTGTCATCAATCGTAAGACACTCAACGCCGGCTTTTTTAAAGGCCTCAAGCATATCGGCTCTTGCGCTTTCAATGACCGAGCTCGGAAAAAAGCCTCTGTTTGCAACCAACAATGCTAATTTCATAAAAACAGCCTCCTAAATTTTTTACTCATTGCAATCATAAGCGTAAGGAATCATAAATAAAGGCCGAATGCGTTCGTAAATCATCATCCGGATTTCTTTGAAACTTTGTGAAATGATTATTATACCTTTAAGGCAGGTTTGACCTTATACTACTGTCAAACATTATACACAAAAAGCTGTATTTGTCAATAAGGCAGAAAAAGCCCGCCGTAATTCAGTAAAAATTACGGCGGACTTTTGATATGGAAGGAGGGCTTTAAACCGTTTGCGTATGTCTTAAGAACGAAACAAACAGGAGTACTCTCCTACTCAGTGTTCGGCTCCGATTGCTTTTAGATGCTTGATTGACGGCTCCCGGGTCTGTTTGCACCATAAATCGTGCTGCGTCGTACGGAATCAAACGTTCATTATAACGGGCAGGATCATCGGTCTGCGCTTTGTTCTCTGGAAGAGGAACTTAGACACACTGTCCTTGACGCTCGTTTTCATCTGATTCCATTCGGTTTCGCCGTTCCAGAGGCAATCGTCGAGTGCGGTGCGCGATATCTCGCGGACCTCCTCCATCATCTCCTCCGCCTCACGAACGTAGACAAATCCGCGGGACACGATATCCGGACCCGAAACTATCACGCGCTGGTCGATATCGACGGTCGCGACGACGACGATAAGTCCGTCCTGCGAGAGGTGGCGGCGGTCACGGAGAACGATGTTTCCGACGTCGCCTACACCCGAGCCGTCTACCATTATCTTACCCGACGGGATAGTGCCGTTCCATCTTGCGCCCTTCTCGTCTATCTCGAGCACCTTGCCTATCTCGGAGACAAAGATATCGCTCGCGGGCATTCCCATGTACTCGGCAAGCTCCTTATGGGCTATCATGTGCTTGTATTCGCCGTGAATGGGCATGAAATATTTCGGCTTTGTCAGCGCATGCATGAGCTTAAGCTCCTCCTGGCATGCGTGACCCGAGACGTGTATCTCGAGCATCGCGTTGCGCCATACGGTAACGCCGTGGCTGAGCAGCTCGTTGATGATGCGGTCGACCATCTTTTCATTGCCGGGGATGGCGCTTGCGCTGATAACGACGAGGTCGCGCTCGCCGAGCGAGATCTTACTGTGATCGCCGAACGCCATGCGGTAGAGCGCGCTCATGGGCTCGCCCTGGCTGCCCGTCGTGATAACGGTCACCTGCTCCGGCGGGTACTTCTTTACATCGGCGATGTCGATGAGCACGCCGTCCGAGACGGTCATGTAGCCGAGCTCTGTCGCAACACCGACGATGTTGACCATGCTGCGTCCCGTGATGGCGACCTTTCTGCCGAATTTTTCGCTGTGCGAGATTATCTGCTGCACACGATGAACGTTTGATGAGAAGGTCGCGATGACGATGCGCGAATCCTTATTTTTGAGGAAAATTTCGTCGAGCGTTCCGCCGACCTTGCGCTCCGACGGGGTAAAGCCGGGACGCTCCGCGTTAGTCGACTCGCACATGAGCAGCATAACGCCCTCGTTGCCGAGCTCGCCAAGCCTCGTTATGTCCATCATCTGGCTCTCGACGGGGGTGAGGTCGAGCTTAAAGTCGCCCGAATGGATGATAACGCCCGCGGGAGTATGAATAGCGAGCGCACATGCATCCGCTATCGAGTGGTTCACGCGGATGAATTCGACGGAGAAAACGCCCGCCTTGACGGTGTCGCCCGCCTCAACGCAGTTGAGCACGGGGGGAATGTCGTAACGGAACTCGCTGAGCTTGCGCTCGAGAACGCCGAGCGTAAGACGTGTTGCATATACCGGAACATGCAGGTTGCGCAGCACGTACGGCAGTGCGCCGATATGGTCCTCATGTCCGTGTGTGATGAATATACCGCGTACCTTTTCCTCGTTCTTTTCAAGGTAGCTGACATCGGGTATGACGAGGTCTACGCCGAGCATGTCGTCATCGGGAAAGCCGAGTCCGCAGTCTACGACGATAATGTCGTTTCCCGACTCGATAACGGCAATATTCTTGCCTATCTCGCCGAGTCCGCCGAGCATCGCAACTCTTACCTTGCCCTTCTTCCTTCCCTTCTGTGCGGGGCGCTTCTGTCTGCCGTCGCTGCGGCTGCGTGCCGCCTCGCGGGTCAGCTCCTCGCTGCTCTCGGCTCTGTTCTGCGCCGCTGCGTTCCTGCCTCTCGCGCCTCTCGGTGTCCTTGTTGTGTTATTCGTATTATTCGTATTATTCGTATTGTTAGCTCTTGCCATGTCGTGTCGCGGTACAGCCTCGGGGCTGCCGCGCTCCTTTCTTTTTATGTAGTGAAAAAACTATTCGGACGGCATACCTATGCGCTCCGCTGTCGGTCTGCCGATGAGATCGAAATCGTCGTATACGCCGCCTCGGCGACGAAAAAATGACGGATATCCCGAAAAAAGCATAATACGAAAAACCCCTCGGCTCTGCGCAGCCGTGGGCATCGGTGACGGGCGCATTCCCGTCTCTCCGTATTTTCGGCGCCTGTGTGCGACGCGGACAAAAGGGCTTCAAAAGGCGTTCAAGAGCCTGTCCGTGTGTCGCTTCGTGCATTCCTTTTTTCGGATAATGTCATCCTGCGCGGCGACTGCCGCTATAACGATCAAAATACGATACGGTTAGTGTAGCATTCAAATATGAATTTGCCGATGTGCTTTTGTGAACCGCGTGTTAATTGAGCGGACGCGATAATAATATACCCTCTTTCTGTGCAAACTGTATACACAAGGCGATGCGGACGGGACGCGGCTGCACGGCATCCCAAACCCGCGCGGGTTCTGTCCCGCCGCTGCCGCCCGTATCTATATCTATTAAGGAAGCAGGTGAAAGTTGTATGGATAAGAAAAAAAGAAGCGGCAACCGCCGCAGCGGGGTCACGCGGCTGTCCGATAAGGTGTCAAGACTATACCGTCAGGAAAGCGCGGATGAGCTGTTTCCCGAGCCGCCGACCGATCGCCCGTCCGCGCCCGCAAGACCGAGCGAGGACCCGACGGCGCAGTTCACGGGGTATCTCAGCCCCGACCGGGAGGAGCGCGAGCGCTTCGGCGACGGCGAATGAATTCGTCGGTCCGTGAGAGCCGCGGGGTCAACTCGTCGCAGTCAATCCGCCGGCAGTCGACCCATCACAGTCAACACATTGAGTCATCCCCTTGAAGTCAGCCGTCAAAATCTGCACGGCAGGGTCAGCTCGCCAAAATCGGCACGGCAGGGTCAGCTCATCAACATCGGCACGGCGGGGCAACCCATACGGCACTGTCCGCCGCCGTCATTCCGTCGCTGTTATCCCACCGCCGTTATCTCGCCGCTGTTATCTCGCCGCCGCTGTCGCGTCGCTGTTATCCCGTCGGGCGCCGCTCCGTCAAAACGCGCGGATAAGAAAGCCGACGGCAAGGATAAGCAGTGCGAGCGACAGCAGCAGCGCGGCGGCACGCAGTGACTGAGTGCGGCGCGAAAAGCCGCCGTCACCGCCTTCACGGATTATGCGATTAGCCTCATTTATCATATCACGCTCGGAAGCATGAGCGCGCAGCGCGTTTTCGCTGAGTATGAAATACGCCTCATCAAACATCGGGCTACCTGTGTTCTTCATCACGATTATCTTCTTCTGACAGCCTCTGAGCATGCTTTTCACCTCTCCGCCGCGGTCCGGCAACGATATTGTTCGACCGCAGAGAGCGGATGTATTCATATCCGGGCGATTTTTTGCACTGAAATTCAGTTTTCGGCGCACACAGCGCCGCGCGGGCAAGGAACTAAAGAGCACATGAATAAACCGAAAGGACATCTATCACCTTATGAAAGCTGTAATTATGGCGGGCGGCGAGGGCACACGGCTCCGCCCGATAACCGAAACAATGCCGAAGCCGCTTGTAGAGGTAGGCGGCATACCCGTGCTCGAGCACATCTTCCGCCTGCTGCTGCGGCACGGTATTACCGAAGCGGCGCTGACGACCCGCTATCTCGGGGATGTGATCCGCTCGCGCGAGGGAGACGCATATACCTCCCCGGCAGGCGAACGGCTCGGGCTGTGCTGTTTTGAGGAGCGCGAACCGCTCGGAACTGCCGGCGGCGTACGTCAGGCAAAGCCCTTCTGGCAGGGCAGCGAGCCGTTTCTCGTTATCAGCGGCGACGCGATGACCGATTTTGACCTGACGGCGGCAGAGGAATTTCACCGCCGTAAGGGCGGAGCGGTCACCGTGCTGCTCTCATACGCGCCCGACCCGCGCGAATACGGAACGGTAATAATGTCGGAGGGCGGCAGGATAATCGGCTTCTCCGAAAAGCCCGCATGGCAGCGCGCGCTCTCGGGCACGGTCAACACAGGTATATACATCATCTCGCCCGAGGTGATGGAGCAGGTCGGTGAGGGCGAGAAGTGCGACTTTGCCGCCGATCTGTTCCCCGCGCTGCTCGACCGCGGCATACCGATGTACGGGATGATATGCGAGGGGCACTGGTGCGACATCGGTACGGCGGAATCATACTACGCCGAAAACATGCGCGGCGGCAGACGCAATATCCTCTCCGAGAGCGGAGAAGCGTTTGTTGACGGCAGCGCCGAGCTTGACGGCACGATAGTTTATGCGGGGGTGCGGGTCGGTGCGCTCGCGCAGATAAGCGGCTCGGTGCTCTGCTCCGACTGTCGTATAGAGAACGGCGCAAGAATATGCGACGGCTGCATTATCGGTGAGGGCGCGACCGTAGGCGAGGGCGCGATACTGCTGCCGGGAACGCTCATCGGAAGCGGGGAGAACGTCGGGGAAGGCGAAATTCGCGGAGAGCCCCGCCGAGGAGGCGAGCCGACCCCCATCCCGGGCGGACTGCGCATACCTCCCGAGCCGGCAGCATGCTTCAGACTCGGCGCGGCGATAGGTGCGGCGGTCGGCGCATCGCTCGATCACGGTAGCATCGGCGCGGTCGGCGGAAGCTCTGACCGCAGTGAGCTGCTGCGCTCAGCACTGCTCCTCGGTATAGCGTCGGTCGGCTGCACGGCGTACGACTGTGGGATCGGCAGCGCCGCAATGGCGGCATACACCGCATCGGTGCTCGAATATGACCTGATGCTGCACATCGCTGAGCGCGACGACCTCGATCCGGACGGCGGCTGCGCGGAGCTGCTTATCTACGACGGCTGCGGGCTCTACCCATGCCGCGAGTTTGAACGCAAGCTCGGACGCGAGCTGTCGCGAAATCACCCGTCAACGGGCGGCGGCAGGGTCAATAAGGGTATTTCGGCGGAGCAGCTGTATCGCAGCGCGCTCGTGCGCGCACACCGAGATATGTGCGGCAGACACGGCGACTTGTACGGCAAAGGCGGCAGCATGAACAGCAGTCGCGGCGCGGAGGGAGGCATCGGAGATTTCAGCGTCTGCGTCAGCGGCGTAGGAGAGGAGGCTTTTCTTCTCGAGGATGTCCTCACCGAGCTCGGCTACCGCATACGCGCGCGGCGCGATGCCGACATCACGGTCTATCTCGGCGCGGGCGGCGGAAGCGCGGAACTGCTCGACCGACGCGGCGGCACGGCGCGTGCCGATATGTGGCACCTGCTTACCGTTCTGACCGCAGACGGCATTCTGCACGGCGGCGTATCAAAAATCGCACTGCCGTACGCTTCGCCCGCATGCCTTGCAAGACTTGCGCATCGGCTCGGCGCGCATGTTCTGCGATACGGCAGCTGTCCGAGCGAAAACAGCGAGCGCGAAGCTCGCAGACTGTCGGCGGGCATGCCGGAGCTGCGCGACGGCTCGTTTGCCGCAGTGCGTACCCTTGTGCTGCTCGGCGAAAATACGCTCGGCGAGATATGTACGGCTCTGCCTGATTTCTGCTTTGCCGAGGATAGCTTCGACGCCGAGCAGCTGCGCATCCCGCCCGACGGCAGCGCGATTGGAAAGCCCGACGGCGAGGGGTATCGGATAGAGTACGGAAACCGCGGCAGAGTCAGAGTCGTCCCCGACGGGGGAATGTACCGACTGTACGCCGACGCGGTAAACGAGGAGTACGCCGCAGAGCTGCTTGAGCTGTCCCGCGAAAAGCTCCGAGAGCTGACGGGGGACGGGAACGAAGGGAACGCGGCCTTTTGAAAAAGGCCCGGCGAAAACTTTAAAACAGAGAGTCTTTCTCGGGCAGAACGGCTGAGATGATTGCGGATTAAGGGTTTCGCTCGCCGCGCACCGACTGAGGATTGGACCGTTTTAAAGTTTCTCCCGCCGACGCGCACGGACTAAAGGCACAAGTAGATTAAAGTTTTCGTCCGCCCTTTTTAAATGGGTGGCGCATAAAGGCGGAGCCTTTATGCGGTGCGGCGTTTCTTTTCCTTAGCTTTTGAACAGCCGCGCGTTGTTCGCTGCGCACTGCATGGTCAAAGAAAAGCGGCTAAGGCTCTGATTCACCTACATTCGTAGTGACAACGGCGTTTCTTTTGGAGCTTTAGAATATTGCCATACACTGTTCGTTGTGTCACTCGCTCGTAAAAAGAAAATAAAATTCGCGCGTATACGCTTCCCCATCATCCGCAAAGCCCACTCCGAGCATATGAAAGAAAGAGGTTTTATATGAAAGAAAAATACCGTCTCACCGTATTCTCCGATTCGCACGGCAGCTCCGCCGAGATGCACGAAGCGATAGAGCTGCACCGCCGCGACACCGACTGCTTCATATTTCTCGGCGACGGCTGCCGCGAGGCTATCCCGCTTTTTGAGGATTTCGGCGTGACGTATCAAGCCGTTCCCGGGAACTGCGACATGTTCACGGGCGGTGTGCCTGAGTCGCTGACGCTCGATCTCGGCGCAGCACGGATATTCATCTGTCACGGTCACCGCTACGGGGTCAAGGGCTCGCTCGGAATGCTCGAATCAGCTGCGCGCGAGCGCGGTGCGGACATTGCGCTGTTCGGGCATACGCACCTGCAGCTTGAGCGTTATCTGCCGCCCGAGGATGGACAGCGCCCGCTGTGGTTGTTCAATCCCGGAAGCATTTCGCGCCCCCGCGAGGGCAGACCGAGCTACGGAATCGTAGACATCGCGCGCAGCGGCGACCGACTTGATGTGCTGCTGTCGCATGCGGAAATTTAAACAGAAAAATTCCCGTGAACGGATCGCTGCGTATCTCGGACACGGGAGTTTTTGAAATATGGGGGTAATCCACACGCTGTGGATTTTGGGTTGGCAGAGTGTCAAAGCGGCGAGTGTCGGTTTTTATGTGAAGTAATTTACCCAATTTATTCGCTGCTTTGATTTGTATCTAAATTTTAGTTTATCTGTTAAACCCTCTGAAAACGCTGTGTTTTCAAGGCATTTCGCCTATCTTGTGTTCCAACCTTATGTGTTTTCCCTTGTTTTTGCCCTTACGAGCCGAAACAAGGGAAAGTTTTTTACTCTCCGCCGACCACCTTATCCAGCAGTCTTGCGGAAGTACGCTTCGCTTCCCTTGTAGCGTGAGCGTAAATATTCATTGTGGTACTGACATCGGCATGTCCGAGAAGCTCCTGCACATCCTTCGGCGCTGCCCCGTTTGAGAGCAGATTGCTCGTGAATGTGTGACGAAGTTGGTGGAAATGAAAGCCCTCCAAGCCCTCGACCTTTCTGCTTGCCGTCCTGCACATAATCCCTACCGTACTCGGTGATTCGTATGCGCCGTCAGGTCTGAGGCAGACAAAGGATATTTCCTTGTACCCCTCTGGGATTTCATCTGTCCTCGGCAGGCTGTAAACCTCGTAGTAAGTACGGTCTTTTTCCTTCACCTCGGTGTAGTAGTTGAGGTGGTAAAGCCCGCCATACTGGAGGCGGTTTTTGTGCTGTTCGGTTTTCGCCGCTTTGAGGATCGCCGCCAGCGTGTTGCAGAAGTCCACGGTACGGACTTTCTTCCGTTTGGTCGCTCCTATCTCGGTTTTATGCCTTGCCCCGTTGTAGCGCATACTGCGGCGCACCGTAAGGTACTGCTTGTCAAGGTTGACATCCTGCCAAGTCAAGCCGCAGACTTCGCCGATGCGAAGCCCCGTGTAGTAGGCAATCTGAATGGGCAGTAAAGCGGGGTTATCTTTCTTTTTCAGAAATTCCTCCAGCTTCAGATACTGCTCAGGGCTGAGCGTGGGTGTGGAATCGGTATTGCCGTCCTCGTCCGAAAACAGGTCATAGTCCTCTTTTTTGCCCCGCCATACCACATACTGCATCGGGTTGAAGGTAATCAGCCGTTTGGGGAATACCGCAAAGTGGAACGCTCCTTGCAGGACTGCCGAGAACAAACGCAGATACCCTTTGCTAAGTGCCTTTGCCGTTGTACCGTCGGGATTTGTCCCGCCGAAGCTGAGAAAATCCATATACGCCTGCAAATGGTCGGCGGTGACGGTTTTCAGCTTTCGGCTGCCGATAGGGTGCTGCTTGATACGGTTTACCGTACCCTGATATGCCATTACCGTACCGTTGCTGAGACTGCCGGGCTTTAGTTCTTCCTCCACCCACATATCCAGCAGCATTCCCACCGTGGCGTTTTCAGACTTTGCAACGAATTTCTTTTCCTCGTAGTCCTCCATCGCCTTGCGGAGCAGGGCTTCCGTTTCGGATTTGCTTTCTGTTCCCACGAATTCACGCTGTACCAGATTGCCGCTTTCATCTTCGATATAGAAGCGGTAGTACCACTTTTTGCCTTTCTTTCTTACAGAACCTTTTGCCATAGATAAAAACTCCTTTCTATCCGTGGCAATCGGGACTGTGACATATGGTGTGCGTAAAGTAAAGAATGTCACTTTTGCCGGTTGGTTTCAATCGGCATATTTTTTGTCAAGGTGCCACGGAATTTTCTTTTTCGGCAAGCCTGTTTTCGGCTTCCGTCACTATCCCGAAGAGGTCGCCCATAGATACTTTGGTGCGTCCCTCATCGTAGATATGTAAAATTCCGTCTAAAAAACGCTTCATATCTTCGATAGGTATTTCCATTTCTTTGCGGTAGACCCGTTCTTCGATTGCGCCCACCTCAATCGCATACCGCATAATCGACTGCTTCAAGCCCTCGTCCTCCGCCACACGGTCAACCTCCGCCATAGCGTTGGCAAAGTAGTGGCACAGCACCGAGTACAGGTCAATCATCTTGCCGAGGAAGGTGGTAAGAAGCTGCTGGTGCGGCTCTCCGCTGACCGTGGAGGAAACCGTATCAAGGTACTTTTTGATATGCTCCTCAATGTCCTTTTGGCAGAGCGTGCGGGCATCATATTCCTTTTCCTCGGAAAGCCCTGTCAGCCATTCGGGAGTGGTAAGCAGCGCATCGGCAAGACCGTTGATAATCATAGTACGCTTCGGGTCAACGCCGTCTGCTTCATACCGCTGAATGGTGGATTTGTTTACGCCGATACGCTTTCCAAGCTCAGGCATGGTAAGGTTTAGTTCTGTTCGGCGCTCTTTTACCCGTTCACCGACTTGTTTTGCGGTGAATTCAATTTCTTTTTTCAAGGTTTTCACCTCCTGACGAGTATCATTATAGCACATCAAAATGCAGATTGCAACCCTGAAACGGGATAAATATTAAAAAAAATTCCTAAACAGTTGCAAAACAGGTTGACACGAGATTGCAAAATAAGTATAATTAGGATTGTACAGTTGCAAAACAAGTATTTCAAAAGGAGGATGAGATAATGAACGCAGTTAAAATAGGTATGACCATCGAGGAAGCCGCCGAATGTACGGGTATCGGCAGGAACACCATGCGGAAATTGGTGGACTGGGGCAAGCTGCCTGTCTTAAAGGTAGGGCGCAAGACCATTATCCGAAGGGACACGCTGGAGCGTTTTATGACGGTCAATCAAGGCAGAAATCTTCTCAATCAGAATGATGTCCGCCGAGTAAATTGACCGTTCTTAAAGCCCTCGGCGTTTGAGAGCGAAATACACCCCTCGCACAAATCTGTCGATTTGTACTCAGGGTATTTCGCCCCTGCGGGGAGCTACCGTATCAACGCTTGCAGGAAATCCCTGCCGCTTTTGATACGGCGCTGTTCCGTCAGCAAAGCCGCCGAAACAGCAGCAACCGTCAAGACGGTTGCAAAATGAGAACGGTATATTTTAAAGAAAGGTTGGATTATGGCAAGACACAGCTTCATACAGATGTCGAAGCTGCCTAATGTCAAAGGACGAATATCGTATATCACCAGCCACGCAAGACAGGAAAATCTGTACGCCACTTACCGCACCGCCGACAATGCCTTTTGGAATAATCTCGCAAGGGAGAGCCGGCAGGAGTTCCAGCGCAGCGGCGCAGAGGGGAAATGTATTGAGGCAAGGGAGCTGATTATCGCCCTGCCCGAAGTTTACACGCAGTACGAGCCGCAGCAGGTGCTTGAGGATTTTACAGATGAGTTCCGCAGGCGGTACGGCGTGGAATGTGTGTCGGCATTGCACCACAATAAGCGCAAGACCAATTACCACATTCATCTGATTTTCAGCGAAAGGAAGCTGCTTCCTGAGCCTGATGTGAAGATTGCCACAAGAAGCGTATTCTTTGACGAAACAGGCAAGCGGGTACGCACCAAGAAGGAAATCACAGGTGAGGACGGGCAGATAAGAAAAGGCTGTACCATTATCAAAAAGGGAGAGGTTTACGAAAGCCATCTGTTCACCGTAAAGGATGACCGCTTCAAGAGAGAGCCTTTTCTTCGGGAGGTAAAAGAGGATTATACAAACCTTATCAATCTCCATATTGAAAACCCTGAACAGCACCTGAAGGTATTTGACAAAAACAGCGTGTACCTGCCCACTAAGAAAATCGGCAAGCACAATCCGAGAGAGGAAGAAATCAAAGCCGACAATGCCGCAAGGCAGGAATGGAACAGGACGGCGGATATGGCACTTGTATCGGGAATATCCGAAGCAAGGATTTTGGAGGTCAAGCAGACCGAGATACACGACAAGGTTAGCCAATCCATTAAAAGCGAGGGCTGGCTGCCGAATCTGTTCCGCCGTATCGTGAACAAGGCGAAGGACATTTTACAAAACCTTATCCGTGAATACGGGATACCGCCGAAGCCCACGCTGGATATTGATATGACAGAGTTCTGCACCATGCGGAATCTAATGATACGGGTGCAGGATGAGGCAAGAGGGATTAGGAATTTGCAGGACAACATTCTGCCCAAGCTGAAAACACAGCTTGCAGAAACAACAGGGATTTTCAAGGGCAAGGAGCGCAAAGCCCTTACCGAGCAGATACAGCAGACGGAGCAAGAAATTGACCGCAGGCTGGATAAGCTCCCCGATATTCTCAGGGAGGATGGTTATCCCGATGTGCAGGCATTCATGGCGACCTATCGGGAGGCGGAAGCCGTTGTGGAACAATACAACCGTGACCTTGCCGAAGGGGAGCGTCAGGTGAAACAAAAGAGCAGACCGCCAAGACCGCCCGAAAAGGAGAGCGTCCGAAACAGGCTCAGACAGTTGCAGGAGCAGGGCAGACAGCAAAAACCACGAAAGAAATCCTTTGACAGAGGCAGCCGATAGGCGAAGAAAAACCGCCGCTATGGTTTTACCCATACACGGCGGCATACATATAGAGATTAGTTTTCCTGTTTCTTTATAACGGTTACTTTCAAGTTCTCTGCTTCTATCAGCGTTTCCTGCTTGCATTTCGGGCAGTAGAGAGGATAGTTTTTCAAGACCGTATCATATCTTATTCTGTCACGGGTTTTGTTGCCACAAACAGGACATAGTATCCATTCGGCTTGTTTCTGCATACACTCACCAATCCTTACGGTATTTCGTCAATTAACGTTACCGTCCATTTTCCGTCTAACTGTTCAATATCCCAACGTGAATATGCTTCTCCGTTACCAGAAATGAGAGTATCATCCTTATCGTAATAATCGGCTGAATATTTCACCCAGATATATCCCTTCCCATTTTCCTGTTTGGTGGTTACAAGTTCTATCGAAACATCTGCCCGAACCGCCTTATCATCAAAGAAATAGTATCTTTCTAACGCACCGCAGTTCTTTTTATTCGTACCGTCTCCTGACCCGCAGTAAGACATAATATCCTTTGCTTCTGCTATGAGGTCATTTGCGACCTTTAGCTGTGTTTCATCGGTACACTCGATTTCCATTTCATCGACCTTTTCCTGACCATAATGCTTCACAAGTGTCGAAATGCCTTTACCGCCGCAGGCGGAAAGACTGATTACCATCGTCAAGAATAGAATAGCACATAAGAATTTTTTCATAGTTGACCTCCGTTTTTAGCAGCGTTACGCTTGCTTTTTAATTTAATCCAATCCTTTGCAATGCTCTCATTGCGGTTTACTGATAGGATAATTCCAATAAGTGCCATATCATAAATAATGAACATTCCTCCTGTTACAACGAAGGGTACGCACATAAAGAAGTTCGGAAGAACCCCAATGTCGGATAAGGCAGTGAAAACAATTCGTAAAATATAAATCAACAGCACGGTATTGGTTAGAAGTTTGCCAACCTCTGTATCCTGCTTTTTTGAAGTCCTGTAAAGGATAGCAAACAATATCCCGAATACAAACAGCAAAAATACAAGTGAAAATTTTCCGTATTCGTACAGGAGCAGGGTGATTGGGTGGTCATAGAAGTAGCTCATTACCTTCACATCAACAGGTATTCCGCTTTTTCCAATTAACTCCGCTTCACGAAACACCGAAAAGAAATCGAGCTGTTGTAAATATCCTGTATTTTCCTGCAAACGAAAAAGATGATAAAAGCGGCTTAACAGGTACACTCCGATAATAAGAAAAATCAGCATACAAGCCACACCGAAGATATTAACACGATTCCATTTCAGCCATTTTAATTTTAACCCGCAGCAAAAGATGAATAGCTCGCAAGCCAACAGCAACACAAAAACTGGAAACGCTTGATTTATTAACGCTAAAGTCAGCGGAAAAATAGCATATAGCCAGTAATGTATGATTTTTGTCTCGCTTTCACTGTTCTTTTCATAAAACAGGATTCCGACCAAAACAATCGGATAGCATAGCAGCAGGTAGAACAGAAAACCGTATCCAAGCGGTGCAAATCCGTTCCATAATTCATAGAGTAGCCCGAAGATTGCCGCCAGTGAGAGCAGTCCGTATAACGCTCTTGGAAAACGAATTAAGACAGTGTAATCAATAAAATACAAAAAAGCAGCAACACAAACTCCAAGCACAATACCGATTATCTTTGGTACGGTCAGGGATATTGAGGTTAGCATAGCAGAGATTAGAATACCACTCAGCAGCAACACGCCTGCTATGAGCAGCAACAGCCAATTCACTTTCGGGCGGTGGACAATATCAAGCTCTGTCCCAACTACATCTGCATCGCCCATTTCTTCAATGGCTTTTCTCATTGCTTCTTTCTGATTCAGACCGTTTTCCCGCAAAGCATCGTATTGGTCGTTTATGTGGTCAGAAAGCTCTCTTGTTGCCACAACCTTTGCTCTGCTCCAACGAATGTATCTTTGTACATCCTTGATATATTCTTCGGGAGAATTATATTCCTGCAAGCAAAACACCCCCCGACAAAACCTTATTGACTGCGGCAGAGTAGCTTTCCCACTCAGACAGCCGCACCACAAGAAATCTTTTCCCTTCATCTGTAATCCTGTAATATTTTCTCGTTTTCCCCGCAACAGTTTCTCCGTCATAAGACACAAGATACTGCTTTTGTTCTAAGAGATGGAGCAGAGGATATAATGTTCCCGCTTTCAATTCAAAAGTATGGTCGGATTGCTTCGCAAGTTCTTCTATCATCTGATACCCATACATATCTTGTTTTTCAAGCAGCTTCAAAATCAGCATATCTGTATTCCCTGAAATCAGAGATTTATCAATTGCCATATATGTCCCTCCTTGTATCGACAGTCTACATATCAATTATATATAGATTGCCGATATAAGTCAAGAGGCAACAGACAACATTCATAAAAGGTTTGCTTTTGGATTGCCAAACCCTATGTTTTCAGCATAATCTCTCTACTGTAACGCTTTTAACCCACAAATGCCTTGTGTTAAGCCATATTCTCGTCATAAAATACGAGGGGTAAGGCATTTACACCTTTACCCCTCGCTTTGCGTTACCGCCAGTCTGCTATGCGAAGATGATTTCTTTATTCACAATCTCCATCGCACAAGCCCGTATGTTATTCATTCTCCTGACCCATTCTAAGGCGTTTTCCGCCTTTAATTGTTCCGTGATACCCTGTGCCTGCTTCATGCCATCTATGAGCCGTTCAAAGCGTTCCTGCGCCTGTTCGTTGATGCCGGAAAGATAAGTGTTGAGCTTACCGCTGGTCAGAAGTGTTGTGTAGGTTGCTTTTCTATGTTCTTTCAGGTAGCGTTTGTGCCGCTGTCCCCATATCCCGATAGGCTTTTCTTCTTCGGGTGGCAAGCTAAGGCACGGCAAATAGTATTCGCCTTGCAGTTCATACCAAAGACCGTTGTTTTCATCATAAATGTACTTGTCCATCTTGAAATCCTCCAGTATAATATATTCGCACATATGTCACAGTCTCCCGATTGCCACTTGTTGTTATAGCTTGTTATCAGATTTTTCTTCCCTTATTTTTGCCCTTATGAGGTGGCGAGGGAAGCATAAACGCAAGTGAAATCGTATAAAGGGATAAGGCGGACACATTGCGATAAATCCTTTGTTTTCAAGCGTTTTGGAGGATTTTATTAAAGCCCTATGAGGGGCAGTAACCACTTATGAAATCGTGGTTTTCAAATTCCAGTTTACCTATCTCACAAAGGTACATTTTAAATAATACTTCTCTTGCAACGCATCAATATAGAGCAAAAAAATCCTACCCAACGGAAAACCGTGGGTAGGATTCTTGCTTTATTATACGTTCCGCCGAACTGTCGGGGCTTTTTACTTTATCGGGACGATAACGAAGCTGTATGCAAGCTCCTTGCGTCCGTCAACTGTGTACTGCGGGAGAACGTCGGGGCCGCAGCTGCCGGTGCCCGTGCCTCTGAGGAAGCCGTCAATGTCGATTGCCGTCGTGTTCTCGGAGTGGAGGTCGTCGCGGTGCATCGAGCGCTGCATCAGAGCCTGCGTGAAATGCCTCGCCGTGAAGCTGAGATCTCTGTCAGGGTTGCAGATCATCAGTCCGACGCCGTCGGCATCCGTGATGCTGAGCTTGCGAACGCCTGTGCGCACTCCGTAATCCTGCGGCTTGATATAGAACTCATCCATATCGTTGACCGTGGTCTTGTATGTGCCGAATGTCGTGTGCTCTCTGAAATCGATCATGTTTTCACCGGGACCGTAGCCGAGATATTCGATGTTCTCGAAGCTCATCGGCATCTCAAACACGAGACCGAAGCGCGGCAGAGCTGCAGCGGCTCTCTGCTGGGATTTCGAGTTGAATACCGTCTCGACTTTTATGCATCCTGCGGCGTCAACAGTGTATTTAAGATTGACCTTTGCAACAACGCCCTTCTTCGAGCGGAGGTTGAAGTCAACGGTGAATTTCGCCGAGTGCTTGGCCGAGGAGAAGTTCACTGAATGCGGAATAGCTTTTATGTCGTCGTATCCGGCCTTTTCCCACTTTGCAATGATAACTCTGTCGTTGTCGAGCATCGCGCGGAAGATGTTCGGGATGAAGCCCTTGTGCGCGGCGGGGGACTGGTTAATGAGCTCCTTTTCGCCGAGCTTGTAGGACGCTATCTCGCCGGTCTTGAGGTCGAATTTTACCGAGCCGCCGTCAAAGCTGACTTTTGCGGAGTTTCTGCCCACTTTGCACTCCAATTTGCTGCCGGTCGGCAGAGCGACTTTCTTGTGCTCTTTCTTTATTATAACCTGCTCGCGCGCGAGGAAAGTGTCGCCGTCGAAATATTCAAAGTTCATGCGGCAGTCGCAGCCGGCGGGGATCTTTGTTTTGAATGTCACTTTTTCGCTCTTGCAGGGCGCGATGTCGAGCGAGAAACGCTCCCTCTCTTTGCCTTCGATGCCGTCAACCGTCATCGAACGGACGATTGTGATATATCCCGAACTGCGGAAACGGTTTGTGTTCGTGAAGGTGAAGCTGCCGTCGCGGTTGTACTTTGCTCTGACGGGGCGATAGACCGCCTGCATCTCAAGCGCGCCGCTCGAAGGTGTGCGGTCGGGGTGAACAAGACCGTCAACGCAGAAGTTGCCGTCGTGCTTCTTCTCGCCGTGGTCACCGCCGTAGGTGTATTCATACGGGCCGTCGGCGTGATATACCGCGTGATCTGCCCATTCCCAGATGCAGCCGCCCATGAGATTGTCGTATTTATAGAAGCTGTCCCAGTATTCCTCCATCGCGCCGGGGCCGAAGCCCATCGCGTGGACATATTCGCATAGGAAGTAGGGTTTCGTCTTGTACCATTTACCCCTCTGTGTGCCCATGCCGACGCGCTCAACCTGCGCGTGTGTCGGGTACATGTCGGAGACCACATCGTAAGCCTTGCGCTTTGTGTGGATAACACCCTCGTAGTGGATGGGAATTTCCGGGCAGGTCTCGTGCAAATAGTCGTAGCAGACATCCTGG
>OIYS01000196.1_pt1 | contig 44045 bp, 44 predicted proteins | sample 1588271 | NCBI WGS metagenome assembly OIYS01 (sample SAMN03283286) | human gut metagenome | biome: human-associated habitat; material: feces | host: Homo sapiens | place: Peru | collected 2012 | reverse complement strand
AACAGATGAATTTGATAAATTGCTTTTTTATAACAGAGAAATATTAGAAGATGAAGATTCAAGAGAAGTGGAAATAAAAGAAGCATTAGCTGAAGGTCGTGAACAAGGTTTAACGGAAGGTCGTGTAGAAGGTATCAAAGAAACTGCCCTAGCCATGTTAAGAAAAAATTATCATCTTGAAGATATTAGTGAAATTACTAAATTATCTCTTGAAGAAATTAATGCTTTAAAAGAAGAATTATAATGAAAAAAACAAAAAAAGGATAGATTAATCTGTCTTTTTTTTGTATAATTATCTTTAAGGAAGTGATAATATGTTAAAAGAATTTAAAAAATTTATAGCAAGAGGAAATGTTTTAGATTTAGCTGTTGGGGTTATAGTAGGTGGAGCATTCTCATCAATTGTAACTAGTTTAGTTAATAATATATTTACCCCCGTAATAGGATTAATCGTTGGTGGAGTAGATTTTTCTAATCTATCTATAACATTTAAAGATACAAAAATCATGTACGGCGCATTTATCCAAAGTATAATAGACTTTATAATCGTAGCTCTTTGTTTATTTATAGTGGTAAAAGCAGTAAACAAAGTAACACATAAAAAGGAAGAAAAACCAGCTAAACCTACCAAAAGTGATGAATTAAAAACTCTAGAAGAAATAAGGGATATACTAAAAAATGACATATAAAGCAAGTAATGGTAAAGAAATAGAAGTAATATTAACAAGAAAAAACAATAAAAATATTTATTTCAGAGTAAAAGATGATTTAAAAATACATGTAACATGCCCAATATATTTAGGGCAAGAAAATATTTTAAAGATGATTGCCAAAAATGAAGATAGTATTTTAAAAATGTATGATAAAGCCTATGAGAATTCTCGCGATAATGAACTGTTTTTATACCTTGGAAAAAAATACTTTATAGAAATAAAAAAGGAAGAAACAGAAATAAGATTTGATAATGATACTGTATTTGCACCATCAATGAAAGCTTTAGAAAATTTTTATAAAAGTGAGGTTGAAAGAATTTTTAAAAGTGAAGTCGAAATTGCTAAAAAATGTTTTTCAAATCTTCCAGAATTTACCTTAAAATTTAGAAGTATGCTAACTAGATGGGGCGTATGTAATCCAAGTAAGAAAACGATTACCTTAAATACAGAGCTTTTAAAAAAGGACATAGACTTACTAGATTATGTAATAATTCATGAAATGTGTCATTTTTTTGAAGCAAATCATAGTAAAAATTTTTGGCATTTAGTAGGACTTGCATATCCAAATTATAAAGAAGCAAGAAAGAGGTTAAAAGCATGAAAATAACAAGTGTACATAACAATTTAGTCAAATACTGGGTAAGTTTAAAAAACAAAAAAATACGAGATAAAGAAAGAAAATTTATCATCGAAGGTGATCATTTAATAAAGGAAGCTAAAAAAAATAATTTAATAGAATATATAATAAGTTGTGTAGATATCAATGCAGATTATTTTGTTACTAAAGAAATTATGGAAAAAATAAGTGATCAAAAATCTATTAGTTATAATATAGCAGTAATAAATTTTATACCAGAAGATACCATAAGTGGTAATGTTTTAATACTTGATAATTTACAAGATCCAGGAAATTTAGGAACAATTATAAGAAGTGGCGTGGCATTTAATATTGATACAATCGTTTTAAGCGATGATTCTGTTGATTTATATAATCCCAAGGTAGTGCGTGCTACCGAAGGTATGCTTTTTAATCTAAATATTATAAGAAGAAATTTAAATGAATTTTTACCTGTTCTTAAAAATTTAGGATACAAAATTATTGGCACAGATGTAAATAAAGGAACTGATGTAAGAAATATTAGTAATGCAAATATTGCTATAGTAATTGGAAATGAAGGTAGTGGAATGAAAGAAGAAACTAAAAAATTCTGTGATGAGTTTATAAATATTAAAATGAATACAAATTGTGAATCATTAAATGCCGGGGTATGTGCAAGTATTATTATGTATGAGGTTAATCATGAATGAAATGGTTTATATAGGTAAAACAGTAAGTACATTTGGTATAAAAGGTGAACTAAAAGTCATAAGTGACTTTGAATTTTGTGACAAAGCATATAAAATAAATAATAAAATACTTATTAATAATATTGAACATACCATCAGTGGTGTAAGATATCACAAAAATTATATTTTATTAAAAATTGATAATTTAGAAAACATAAATGATATTTTAAAATACGTTGGATATAACATTTATATTAAATTACTAGATTTAAATTTAACTGAAGATGAATATTTATATAAAGATTTAATAAATAGCGTTGTCTTGGATGATGATGGAATCAATCTAGGAAAAGTAGTTGAAGTAATAAATGGCCACAATGTTTTATTGAGAGTAAAAAAAGATAAAGAATTTTTATTACCTTTAATAGAAAATTATGTAATAAAGTTTGATAAAGATAAAAAAGTATTATATACCAAAGAAGCAAAGAATCTTATTATATAGGGAGGTTAAAAATGAAGATTGATATACTTACACTTTTTCCAGAGATGTTTGAGGGTTTTATTAATACATCAATTATAAAAAGAGCAATAAAAAAAAATCAAATAGAAATAAATCTTATAAATTTTAGAGATTATTCCCCACTTAATAATAAGCAAGTTGATGATACCCCATATGGTGGGGGAGCAGGTATGATATTAAGATGTGAACCAATATTTGAGTGTCTTGATAAGATTGATACCAAAGATGCCCACGTGATTTTATTAAGTCCAGAAGGAATAAAATATAACCAAAGTGTAGCCAAAAGTTTGACTAACTACAAGCATTTAATAATAATCTGTGGACATTATGAAGGTTTTGATGAAAGAATTAAAACAAGAGTTGATGAAGTAATATCTATCGGCGACTATATTTTAACCGGCGGAGAAATACCAGCTATGGCGATAACTGACTCTATAACTAGATTATTACCCGGAGTAATATCCGATTCGTCTTTAGAAGAAGAATCATTTAATAACAACATGTTAGATTATCCAACCTATACAAAGCCTCAAGAATATCGAGGACTAAAGGTTCCAGAAATTCTATTATCAGGTGATCATAAAAAAATTGCTTTATATAGAGAACAAGAGAAGTTAAAAAAGACCAAAGAATTAAGACCAGATTTAATGGAGGAAAAAAATGAATAGTTACATTTTAAAAAACAATAAAGAAGATAATGATATCTTATTATATCAAGAAAAAGTTAGTTATTCTTTTACACCAAAAAAAAGTTATAAAGAAGTTAAAAAAATTACGATATTAGATCCTGATATGTTAAGTGAAATCTGGGAACATAAAGTAAGTAAAGAATATGAACGCTTACTAAAAATTATTTATTCTTTTGTGTCAAATCCTGATACAACCAGCGGAGATGTTTTAACAGCATATACAGAAATTGAAAGAATAAAAGAATATCTTTTATCATTAAAAGAAAAAGGTTTGAAAAAAAATGTTTTAGAAAAATATTTAAAAAAATTATATATTTTAGAATTAGAATTAAAGAAAGTTCATGTTATGGAATTAACTGAAGAAATAGGAAAGGGAAGATAAAAATGAAAAATAAAACAAGTCTGATACTTATATTTGGAAGTGTTATTGCCTTATGCGTAATTTTATATTTTATGTATTTTAGAACAGTAACAGTTTCATTTACAGCTAAAATCGGAGCGGGTATAGCACCGATTAGTGTGAAAGTCGGAGAAAAAATTACAGAACCTGCCACACCAGAAAGTAGTGAATATAAATTTTTAGGTTGGTATTTAGATGGTGAAAAATTCGATTTTAATACACCAATTAAGAAAAATATAAATCTTGAAGCTAAATGGGAAAAAATTACTGAAGAATCTGACAAATGATTGTCAAAAAATAAATAAAAATCTTGATATATATATCAATTTTTGATAAAATTAATAAGAATTGAGGAATATATGAAAGATAATAAATTAAATATAACAAAAATATCATTAGTGAGTGTAATTTTATTACTAATATATATTTCTGTTATGGTAGCATTTTAATAAAAATACTTTAGTATACTTTACTAGGGTGTTTTTTTTATGAATTTAATTGCACATCGAGGACTTTGGAATAAATCTATAAAAGATAATTCATATGAAGCGTTAAAAAATGGACTTGAAAGTAACAAATATATTGGGATAGAATGTGATATTAGAACTACTTGTGATAATAAGTTTATTATTTATCACAATATTTTATATAAAGGTAATTTAGTAAGAAATACTTATTATAAAGAAATGAAAGATATATCTTTACTTGAAGACTTATTAAAAATTAAAACAGATAAAATATTATTACTTGAAATTAAAGAAAATGATATAAACAAAACAAAGTTATTAAAACTACTAAATAAATATAATCATAACTATTATTTAATGTCTTTTAATAATAAAGTTATTGAAGAATTAAAAAATTTAAATAGTAAATATAAGTATGGAGTCTTAAACTATGTTTTAAATAGTGATGCAGATTACAATCTAGATTTTATTTGTTTATTAGATATAGTTGCAAGCGATATAATTGTAGCCAATTTTAAAAAAAGAGGTATAGATGTAATAATATATGGAACAATTAAAATTAAAAAAGATGTAAAATATATCATAGATGATTATAAAATGTTAAAATAAGTTATAAAAATTATAAATTTTAGTGTATAATTGTATTAAGGTGATTTATTTATGAAAATAATCGTTTCTGCAGGTGGAACTGGAGGACACATATATCCAGCTTTAGCAATTATAAAAAAATTTCAAGAAATGGAAAAAGATTTAGAAGTAATATATATTGGAACTCACAATAGAATGGAAAAAGAAATAGTACCAAAAATGGGAATAAAATATATAGATTTAGAAATATATGGCTTTAGTAAAACAAATATTTTAAGAGACATAAAAAATATTTCCTTAATAAAAAAATCTATGAAAAAATGCTTAAAAATAATGAAAGAATTTAAGCCAGATATAGTAATTGGATGCGGAGGATATGTAACATACCCAGTAATTAAAGCTGCAAAAAAACTTAATATTAAAACATTTATTCATGAACAAAATAGTATTCCGGGAAAATCAAATGTTTATTTATCAAAGTTTGTAGATTTAGTAGGAATATCATTTAAAAATAGTAAAAATTATTTTAAAAAAGCCAAAAAAGTAGTTTATACTGGAAATCCATGTGGTGAAAATGCCTTAACAGTAAAAAAAGTATCTAAATCCACATTAGGATTTAAGCCAAATGATAAATTAATAATTATTGTCGCAGGATCTTTAGGAAGTGAATCTTTAAATAATAAATTTAAAGCTTATTTAAGTACTATAGATAATGAATCATATAGTGTTCTTTATATAACAGGAACAAAACTTTATGATGAGTTTATTAAAGATACAAAATTTTCTAAAAATGTTAAAGTAGTACCTTTTTATGATAATCTACCAAGTATAATGAAAGATGCTTATTTAGTTATATCACGAGCTGGAGCATCAACTATATCAGAATTATTAGCTTTAAAAATACCAAGTATTTTAATACCAAGTCCATATGTAGCAAATAATCATCAATATTATAATGCCCTAGATTTAGCTAATATGAAAGTATCAGAATTAATCGAAGAAAAGAATTTAAATTCCAATATTATAAAAGTAATGATAAATGAATTAGTATATAATGATGAACTTTATAAAGAATTTAAAAATAATTTAGAAAAATTAAATACCAAGGCATCATCAACTATAATTTATGAAGAAATAAAGGAAATAATAAAATGAAATATGAAGAAAACATTGATTTAAAAAAATATAATACATACCACATCGGAGGTATAGCTAAATACTTGTATAAACCTAATAATATAATAGAATTAAAAGAATTACTTGAAAAACTACATAAAGATAATACAAAATATTATATTTTAGGTGGGGGATCAAATGTTATACTTCCAGATGAAGATTTTGACGGAGCAATTATAAAGCTAGATAAATTAAATGAATTTAAAATAGATGGTAATTTTGTTTATGCCGGTAGTGGCTTATCATTAAATGAATTTATAAAAAAAACATTAGATAATGGCTATGTTAATTTTGATAATTTATATGGAATACCTGGTTCTATCGGAGGTGCTATCATAGGTAATGCTGGTGCTAATAATAAGTGTATATTTGATGAACTAATAAGCGTTTTAGCATTAGATAATGGTTATACAAAACTAATAAGTAAAGAAAATATTAAATATGAGTATCGAAACACTTCTTTAAAAAATAGTAATAAAATTATCCTCGGAGCAGTTTTTAAATTAGAAAAAGGAAATGTAAAAGAATCATGGGATAATATAAAAATAAATTTAGAAAAAAGAAGAAATTCACAACCTTTAGAATATCCATCAGCAGGATCAGTATTTAAAAATCCAGATAAAACATCCGCCGGAAAACTAATAGATGAATGTGGCTTAAAAGGCACAAAAAAGGGCGGAGCAAAAATAAGTGATAAACATGCAAATTTTATAATTAATGAAAATAATGCTAAAAGTAGTGATATAATATATTTAATTGATTTAATTAAAAAAGAAATTAAGAAAGAAAAAAATATCGATTTAGAATTAGAACAAATAATAGTAAAGTGGTGACATATGAAAAAAAAGGTAAAAAAGAAATTAAATAAAAAAGGTCTTTTTGTTATAATTTTAACATTATATTTATTTATAATGATCTTTTATTATTATTTTAATTTACCTATCAAAAATATTATAATAAAAGGAAATAAGATTGTAAGTGATAATGAAATAATATCTATAAGTAATATAAAATCATATAATAAAATATTAAGTTTAAATACTAGAAAAATAAAAGAAAATATCAAAGAAAATAAAATAATTAAAGATGTCAAGATTTCTAAAAAGTTAAATGGAAACTTATTAGTTAAAGTTGAAGAACAAAATATTTTATTTTATAATTCTTTAGAAAAAAAATACGTTTTAGAAAATAAAGAAACAATGGATAATTTAACTAATTCATTAGGAATTCCTACATTAATTAATTATACGCCAAATGATATATATGAAAATTTAATAAAAAAATTAAGTAGTGTAGATATAAATATATTAAAAATGGTAAGTGAAATAGAGTATGCTCCGGATATAAAAAATGAAAAAACTATTGATAAAAATAGATTTTTACTTAAAATGAATGATGGTAATTATGTTTATATTAATTTAGCAAATATGGATAATTTAAATAAATATGAAGAAATATATGCCACGTTAAATGAAAATGAAAAAGGAGTATTAAATTTAGATTCATCAAGTAATAATGGAATTGTATTTCAAACATTTGACTTATTAAAAAAGAAAGAAGAAGAACAAAATGAATTATCAGAATGAATTAGATAAATTAATTAAATCATTAACATATAAACCAAGTTTATTATTACATAGTTGTTGTGGTCCTTGTTCTACGCAAGTTCTTTCATATTTAGCTCCATATTTTAATATAACTGTTTTATATTATAATCCCAATATAGAGCCAATGGAAGAGTATTTAAAAAGAAAAAATGAACAAATTAGATTTATAAATGAATTTAAGCATGAAAATATTAAATTTTTAGATTGTGATTATGATAATGAAACATTTCATATTAAGACTAAAGGTTTAGAACAAGAAAAAGAAGGTAAAGCAAGATGTCCGGTTTGTTTTAGATTAAGACTTGATTTTACTGCCAAAAAAGCTCGGGAACTAAACTTTGAATACTTTGGCACAACCTTGACTGTAAGTCCTCATAAAAATAGTAAACAAATAAATATTTTAGGCAAAATTTTAGGGGAAAAATATGATATAAAATATTTATTTAGTGATTTTAAAAAGGGTGATGGATATAAAAAATCAATAGAGTATTCCAAAGAATATAATTTATATCGTCAAGATTATTGTGGATGTCTTTATTCTAAAAATACAAAAAATAATTGAATAAAAATACAAAATATTATATAATAAAAGATATAGAGTAAAAGGAGTATTTGATATGGCAAAAAATAAAGCAATTGTTTTAAGTGTTATAGCATCATTAACCCTTATGTTATTATTAATAGGGGCAACATATGCTTATTTTCAAGCAAAAACTGATAGTGGTTCTCAAACTGATGTTAGTGTGACAACATATACGGTAGATGTTTTATCCTTTGAAACTGGTGATCCATTAAGCTTTACAATAGATCAAGATAATTTTGCTAAAGATAAAAATAGTTTAAGTGCATCAACTTTTGCAACAGCTATATTATCAGCAAATAATAAAACAAATACTGCAACAGATCATTATTATCTTTATTTAAATATTTCTAATAACACATTTACATATACTCAAGACGAAAATACTCCGGAAATGATTCTTACAATAACTACTGCTAGTGGAACTCCATTAACATCAATTGATGGCTTAACATATAAAGAAGTAACAGACAATAAAGGAACAAAAATATCAGGATTTGATATAACAACCAAAAATGGATTAATACCTTTATTAAGTAATAAGGAAATTTCAGCAAGTCCTAAAACAGAAGAAAAATGGAATGTAACAATAACTTTTGTAAACTACAATCTAGATCAATCAAAAAATGCCGGCAAAGATTTTACTGCTAAATTAATGATACAAAAGACAAAGATGATAACTTTAGCAGAATATATAATATCACAATACACAGGAACGCAAGGAGAAAATGGCCTCTATTATCATGACTCATCATTAGAAAACGGAGCGGGAGATAATTCATATAGATATTCTGGTACGAGTGATGAAATAAATAATTTTGTATGTTTTGGTTCAACAGAAAGCCCATGTCCAACAGATAATCTGTACAGAATTATTGGAGTATTCGGAGAAAATTATCATGGAGTAAATGGACAAAAATTAGTAAAATTAATAAAATACGATTATATGACAACAGACGAACTGGGAACAGATGGAGATTATTCACAAACATATAAAGATGTAGGAATGAATAGCAAATATAAAGGAACATATGGAGATGGAGAAAGAATCGGAGTATATTACTGGAATTATAAAGCTGATACTGAAATAAATAACGGATTGGGTTCAAATACATGGAGTACAAGCTTATTTAATAAAACAAATTTAAATACAAACTTTATAAATTATTTAGGAGAAGAATGGTCAAATAAGATAGCCACAACAACATGGAAAGTTGGAGGAAATACAGAGGCAAACATAGTAAACGCAATCCCCTCAATAGCATATCAAAATGAAATAGTAAATCCAACACCAGAAAGTACATCAACAACCGGAGAAACAGAATATCAAGCAAAAATTGGATTAATGTATGTATCAGATTATGGCTTTGCAGCAAGTCCAAGTGCATGGACATTAACAATGAATTCCTATAAAAATACTACAGCCAAAAATAACAATTGGATGTACATGGGACTAAATGAATGGACAATTTCCCGTTATTCTGACGACTCGTACTATGTGTTTCGAGTGTTCGTTGATGGCGGTGTGCTTGAAGACAACGTGTACGGCGACGGTGTATACGGAAAATTTGCAGGGCGTGCGTCATTCAATCTTGAACCTTCGATAACATATGTATCAGGAAACGGAAGCATGAGCGACCCGATCGTAATAAACTAGTACTTTAGGACATTGTTTGTCTAGCTCGCGAACGTGCTAGACAAACGGGGTAAAAAATTAAAGTAAAACCAAGAATGACAGAAGCAAATTTTAACAGAATAAAAAGTCTGCCACAATTGAGACACGAGTAACATAAATGGCACGGCAAATAATAATAAATTAAAAAATGAATAAAAAGAAAAGGTGATATAAATGAGTAAAAAAACAAGAAATATTTTATTAGCATTATATATAGTGGCATTATCAACACTTGTGACCGGGGCAACATTTGCATTTTTCACAGTAATTAAAGTATCAAATGTATCACCTAGGTTAGATGTTGAAACAGCAAACTTAAACTTTATATCTTTTGATATAGGTAATCCTATTTTTATTAATCCCACGGTTGAAAATTTCAAAGAGGGAATGGATTCCTTATCTGATACAACGTTTGCAAGTGCTTATTTAAGACGTGATCAAGGTTCACAAAAGACTACAATTGATTATAATGTCTTATTAAATATTGAAGAAAATACTTTAACATATTCAACTTCAAATAATAGTCCAGAGTTACTAATTAAAGTAATTGGTCCATCCGGAGAAGAAATTAAAGAAATCGAAGGATTAGATTATGTAACAGTAACAGATAATAAAGGCGTTATAAGATCAGGATTTGATATAACAACTAAAATTGGGACATTTTATATAACTAAAAATCGTCATCTTGAGACTGAAAGTGAAGTATTAGAAAAATGGAATGCAGAAGTAACATATGTTAATTTAAGTGAAAGCCAAGATGGAAATTTAGATAAAAAATTAAATGGATATATAAGAATAGAAAAATCGGAGTAATTATGAATTTAGAGGATGAAAAAAAGAAAGAATATCAAGGGTTACTAGTTAAAGAATACAGAAAAAATCATCCCGAAGAAACTATGAGTTTAACAGATGAAGAAGTGTCATTAATGTTTCCTTTAAATAACGATGATATACCATTTTTAATGGAATATGAAAAATATCAAAAAAATGATAAGGAAGATATCCCACTTATTATAAGGATCGGAGAAGCAAAAAGAAAAGAATATCAAATGTTTTTAGTTAACGAATATCGAAGGAAAAATCCTAATGAAGCGACTTATTTAACTGATGATGATATAGCTTTAATAGTTCCTTTAAAAGAAGAAGATATTCTAATTCTAATAGAAGATGATTTATTAAAAATTAGAAAAGAAATTGCTGAACAAGAATATGAAATTGAGTTTACTAACAATAAACTAAATGATAGTAAAACTTATTCTAATGAACGTCCTGGATTAAGGGATGATATTATTACAGCAAGAAGACGAATAGAAGAATTAGAAAGCGAATATAGCAAATTAAATAAAATTATTTCAGAAAGGAATATGGATGAAAGAGGTACAAGTAGATAAATTTTTATTCTTTCTAAAAAATGAATTAAATTATTCAGAATTTACTATAAAAAGTTATCAGTTAGATTTAACTGATTTTTTTGAATATATAAAAAAAAGCAAAATAAATTATTTACGAATAAATAATAATGAAGTAAGAGGATATTTAAAGTATTTAGATTCATGTAATTTAAAAAATAGTACCATCTCAAGAAGAATAAGTACATTAAGAACGTTTTATAATTATTTATTAGATGAAGGGTTGGTAGAAAGTAATGTATTTCATAATGTTAAAAATCCCAAGTTGGAAAAGAAATTACCTAATTATTTAAATTATAATGAAATTGAAGAGTTATTAGAATCAATTGATATTACTAATACCGAAGGATTACAAAGAAGATTATTAATAGAGATGTTTTATTCAACTGGATGTAGAGTTAGTGAAATGATTAATGTTAAATTAAAAGATATTGATTTTAATAATAAAACAATTAGAATAATGGGAAAAGGTAGTAAAGAAAGAATTGTATACTTTGGTGATTATGCAAGTAAGTATTTAGAAGAATATTTAAAAAAAGTGGAAGTAAAAGATTATTTATTTACTAATAAAAAACAAGAAAAATTAAGTGTAAGTGAAGTTGAATTGATAATTAAAGATATAATGAAGCATATATCTATTAAGACTCATGTTACACCACACACTTTAAGACACACATTTGCTACTCATTTGCTTAACAATGGAGCAGATATAAAAACCGTTCAAGAATTACTTGGACATGCTAATCTATCGACAACAGGAATATACACTCATATTTCTAGTGATAGATTAAAAGATATTTATTTTAAAACATTTAAAAGATAATTCTATGTAAAGTATATGTAAAAAATATAGGCATACTTCTTTTAATGAGTTATAATGTAGTTGAAAGGAAAAAGAAAATGAAAAAATTATTAGAATGCCAAAATTTATGTAAAAGTTTTGGAAAGAAACAAATTTTAAAAAACGTATCATTTGAAATTGATGAAGGGGATATTCTTGCTTTTATTGGTCCGAATGGAAGTGGGAAAACCACCACGATTAAATTAATTTTAGGTCTTCAAAGTATAGATGAAGGAAAAGTAATCATTAATGGTTATGATATCAAAAAAGACTTTGTAAAAGCTATAAGTAATGTCGGAGCAATCGTAGAAAATCCCGATACTTATATGTATTTAACGGGATGGCAAAATTTAAAATTAATTGCTAACATGTATAAAGGGATAACTAATGAAAAAATAATGGAAATAGTAAAACTTGTTGATTTAGAAAAAAGAATCAATGATAAAGTAAGCAAGTATTCTTTAGGTATGCGTCAAAGACTAGGAATAGCTCGAGCTTTAATTAATAATCCAAATATTTTAATATTAGATGAACCTACGAATGGACTAGATCCAGAAGGAATTAAAGATTTAAGAATTCTTTTAAAAAAGCTAGCTAAAGAAGGACTTGGAATATTAATATCAAGTCATAACCTAGCAGAACTTGAAAGTTTCTGTAATAAAGTATTAATTATAGATGAAGGAACAATTATAGAAACAAGTGAAGTAAAAGAGTTTAAAAATAATGGTAATAAATATGTCTTTAGTGTAAGTGATACAAAAGATTTAAGTATTGAAGGAATGTATGAAGTAACTAAAGATAAATTTAGTTATAATGGTGATAAAGAAGATATTGCTAGTATAATAAAAACATTAGTAAAGAAAAATATTGATGTATATGAGGTACACATGCAAGAATTAACTCTTGAAGAAGCATTCCTAAAAAAGACTGGAGGAAAGAAAAATGATAAAGCTAATAAAGAATGAAATATTTAAAATATTACATAAAAAGGGAACATATATTGTTTTAATTATAACAGCTTTATTTATGGGGTTAGTATCATACTTAATTGGTCATGAATCCGATATGTATTTTTCTTCAGATGAGTATTATTATCCTGAAACCGAGGATACAACCGAGAATGCCATAAATAAAGAAATGAATGATCTTTACAAAAAATACAACAATGAAACCTGGCAATATTATGCAAAAGATAATTTTTATAATGCTTTAAGTGATTATTATTATTCTAAAAAAAATGATGCCTTAACAGATGAAATAGAAAAAGAATATAATGATGCCAAATTAGCATTGGCAAATGACAACTGGCAATATTTTGTAAATAAAGACCTAACAGCTGAAAAAGAAAGATTAAAATATTTTGAAGAAAATTTAAAATTTGTAACAACAGATAAAGAAAAGAAAGAAACAGAAGCCCAAATATTTACTACAAAAGTTAGCATCGAACTATTAGAATATCGTCTAAAAGAAAATGTTAAATATGGTTCGGATTATCTAAATGAAGCTATTAATAATGTAAAGTATTCTGCTTCATCTATAAAACAATATGAAACCGAAACCAATAAAGAAGTAAAAAAAGATCTTGAGGAATCTGTTAAAAGATATTATACAAATAAGTATATTTTAGAAACAAAAGAGAATACTAATGATGCAAGTGATTTAAGATATATCATGACTAACTTTTATAGTGAGTACATGTTCTTAATCCTTGTATTTGGTGTTATGATTTCAGGAGCTATAGTAAGTGAAGAATATAATAAAGGTACAATTAAATCTTTACTTATAACTCCATATAAAAGAAGTACTATATTACTTTCTAAATACATAACTGTTGTATTATTAACCATTTTATTTATAATAATTGCATATTTAATGCAACTTGTAATAGGTGGCTTATTCCTTGGATTTACATCATTACAAAATCATGTTGTAATTTATAACTTAGCAAGTAAATCATTAAAAGTAATGAGTTCATTTAAATACATAATTATAAATACAATTGCAACATTACCTCAAATATTATTGTTAATTACTTTAGCTTTTGCAGCTTCAACAATTATTGGAAACACAGCATTAGCTATCGTTATTACTTTTGCAGGTGTAATTGGTTCATCAATTATAAATATGTTTGCTTTAAGTTATAATATTGAAATTCTAAAATATTTTGTAACTACAAACTGGGATTTTAATCTTTACTTATTTGGTGGTGTAAGTGCATATGGTACAAGCTTAACTCATGCAATAGTAGTGTGTATAGTATATTTCTTAATTATGATTATAACATCATTTATAGTATTTAATAAAAAGAATATTAAAAATATATAAAAAGGATGTTTTAAATGAAGAGAAAAAGAAAACTTAAACTAAAAAAAGGTATAGTGTTCTTTATTGCTATAAGTATTTTACTCATAGCAACTTCTTCATTTAAAACTTTTTCTTTTGCCTTGCCAACAATAAGTGCAGATGAATCTAACAAAAGTAGTTTAATAAGTGATTATGTAAACAGCTTATATAATTTAGTTGAAGAAACAAATATAGATTCTAAATTTGTAAATGTTGTAAGTCTTGAAGATGATAGATATATATCTAAATTATTTAATTTTAAAACTGGTGAAGAAGTAAATATTACATCGATTATAAAACCAGAAAAGTTGGAAGATTTTTGGAGTAAAACAAGAGAATTATTATATTTAAAATATCCCAAGTTTATCGCAGATGTCTTATGTAAAAATGATAAAACAAATAGCTACTATGTTAAAGAAAATGAATTAATTATCTATTATTATGATTATGAAATAGAACCGGTGATAGATTTTGAACTATCTTTGCATGTAAATTATAATGAGATTAAAGATTATGTAGATTTTACAGTAAAATTAGATAAAACATATGAAAATGAAGATGGGAATAAAATTGATGAAAATAAAAAGATAATAGCTTTGACATTTGATGATGGTCCTGGTGAGTATACAAGTAAACTTGTTGACATTTTAAATGATAATAAAGCTCATGCGACATTTTTCATGTTAGGGAAAAATTTAAATTTATATAAAGATACAGTTTTAAAAGTTCATGAAAATAATATGGAAATAGGATATCATTCATATGCTCACAAAAGTTTTAAAAGAGAAAAACTAGATCAAATAGTAGATGAGTTTAATGAATCAAATGAAATATTAAAAAGTATAATTAATGATACATTCCATTTAATAAGACCTCCGTATGGTATAATTACTAAAAAGGTTAAAGAAAGTTTAGATGCAAGTTTTATTTTATGGAATATTGATACCGAAGACTGGCGTCATAGAAATGTTGAGTATCTTACCAATTATGTTTTACAAAAAGTTGAAGATGGAAATATTGTATTATTCCATGATATTCACAAAACTAGCATAGATGCTATAGAAAACTTATTGCCATATCTTTATGCTAATGGTTATCAAGTAGTAACTGTATCACAGTTAGCAGATGTAACAAAAACTGATTTAAAACTACATGAATCATATCGTTATTTTACAAGATAATTACTTATTATAAATCTAGTTTTTTTAAATTAAACCAACATCCAGGGCATCATCCTTTCTAGTAATTTCATTAATTAAATAAATGGCTCCGCCGATTAAAAATAGGATCGCAGCTATAAGTTGAATAAAAGTAGATCTATAATTTGGGTCATTAAAATTCTTTTCCATACTTCCCAAATCTTCAGTTAAAAGTAGTAAAAAATAAAGATAAATAAAAAAAGCTACAAAAAAAATGGCAATATTTATATATTTTTCTCTTTTATATGCTCCATAATCTTTTTTTATAAGGTAATCTCGATCAAGTTTATTAGAATATAGAGCAAAAACCACGATAAAAAAATATACAATCCAAACTATATCCTCATTCTTAAGTCTCTTTAACTTTTTTTCTATATCATTCATGTTAAATAATATGCAAAATTATTTACAATAACAATTATTTTAGGTATAATTTATTATAGTAAAGGAGAAGTAAATAATGAAGAAAAATGCTTTTTCACTTGTAGAATTAATTGCAAGCATAGTAATATTATCTATTTTAATTGCAGTTGGGGTAAGAATTTTTACTAATGTTAGAAAAAATGTATTAGAAAAACAATATCAAAATATTTTAAGTGACATTTATACCAAGGCTGAAGAATATGCCAAAAGTACTGGTAAAACGGATCCAATTGATATATCCGTAGATTTTTTGATTAAAAACGGATCAATATCTCCGGATGATGATAAAAATATTTATGACCCAAGAGAGAAAAATAAAAAATTAAATTGTTATATTATACATGTAATTTTAGAAGATGGTGAATATAAAGCCTCTTTAGGTAAATTACAAGAAAATGAAGATGGTACTTGTTATAATGAAAATAGAGAAGATACCATAGAAATTGTTTGTAATAATAAATCATGTAAAGATGGTTGGTATAATGAAAATTTAGTTTTAACTATAAAAGGATTAAGTGATGAAGAATTAAAAACAAGTATAGTAGAGTGGACTAGCCTAAATGGACTTTATGAACTTCAAGAAAGTGGTACAAATAAATCAATCGTGGTAAATCCAAGTTATCTTTTAAATACAACATATAGTGCATTAATTAAAACTTCTAAAAAAACATATGACATAAGTAAAGTCATAAAAATAGATAAAGAAAAACCTAAATTGATAAGTAAAGATATAAAAATAAATACCGAAAATAATCAAACTCTTGACATTGAAGCGACTGATTTAACAGGATCGGGAATTTTAGGTTATGCTCTAACAAAAGATAGTTGTGAAAACACAACTTATAATACAAATAAATTAAAAATAACAAATTCAGGAAAGCAAAAAATATGTATTAAAGACAATGCAAATAATATTTATGAAGAAGAAATAAATATAAATAAAGTAACATTTAATTATAATGAAAAATCTAATAAAACAGAAACGATAAATGATGTATATTTTCTTCAGGAAAATCCAAATCATGAATTACCAAAACCATCTAGAAACGGCTATGTTTTTAAAAATTGGGTAAAAAAAAGTGACGGAAGTACAATTTATGAATTTGATAATCTTAATGATAGTGATGAAGCAATTGCAAGCTGGGATATCATAGATGTCAATTTAGATGTTGAAAAGATTAATAAAGGTAGTAAAAATGCCATAATTGCTAATAAGATTAATATGATATTAGTTTTAGATGTTTCAGGCAGTATGAGTGGTAATGCTATTGAAAATTTAAAGCAAGTAGCAAAAGAATTAGTAAATAGCATGTCATTTGAAGTGGGATCAACAGTATCAATAATAGAATTTGAATCTGTAGCCAATATTTTATTAGAAATAGGAACTAATAAAGACGAAGCATTAAGTATAATTGGAGGCATCCCAGGTACAAATGAAGGAACATCATTTAATAATGCTTTAATTAAAACCAATAATATAATAGAAAAACATCTTCGTGGTCAAGTTAATAATTACATGATTTTTGTAAGTGATGGATATGATAATGGAGACTTTAATAATAACTATGCTAATATAGTAAAAGCTAATTTAAAGACTAGTTATTCAATTGGTATTGGGAATGCCGCAGATACAAAAGCATTAACTTATATTGCATCACCAGGTTGTTATTTCAATTCAACCAGCGGTCTAGATAGTTTAGGAGAAGTCTTTTCTCACATACAAGAAGAAATAAGAGAACAAGTTCAAGAAACATCTAAAAAAGGTCTTATTGAACTTCCAAATCTTTATGTAGATAGCGAAAATCCATTTAGTTTAAAAATTAATGATGAAACAACATACACATTTACAGATATAAATGAAATGTCAGATATTTTAGTACATGAAAATAATATATATTATTTAGATTTAGAAAAAATAGATAATAAATACAAATTAGAAGGTAATTTAAAAACAATTAGTTTTGCATATTACTATGACGGAGAATAAAAATGAAAAAAAAGATTATTGTAATAATATTGGCTATATTAGTTGCTATAACTATCGGGGTAATAGCTTATAACATTTTAAATAAACCAGAAAAAGAAATTAATGAAGAAGTAAAAATACCAAATTCAGATTTTAAATTAAATGATGTTTTAAACAAATTTTTAGAAACTAAATACGCGCATGATAATAAGTGTACTGGAAATATCAAAGATAATGGTTTACAAATACAATGTAACAAGCAAGAATTCATTTATAAATTAGACAATGTAGAACTTTTCACAAATACATCAAAAGAAGGATTTGATGTATTTAAAAATCTCGTAATAGTTATTGAAACATTAAATGGCTATAAAGAAAATGAATATGAAGAAACAATTAATAAAGTCATAAATAATGAATTATATGTAAATGGTATAAAATATCAAAATATTAATAATGAAATTTATTTAAGTATAGTTATAAATGAAAAGTTAGATAAATATGAAGCAAAAGAAGTTATAGATAAAGAAGTAGTTAAAGATATTAAAAATGTAAATTATGAATATAAAAGTGGTGGTTATTTAATAAATAATATTCGCATTGCCAATGATGAAGAAGACAAGATTTATGTAATATCTGCATATTTTAGTGGAAAAGACTTTAATAAAACAGTAAAAATAAAGTATTATGATAGTAATAAAAATGTAATAAAAATAGATGAAGCTAAATTAAATGAATATAATAATTATGGTAATAAATATTTAATTTTTACAAAAACAACAAAATTAAATGAATTATTTAATCAAGTTAGTTATTATTCCATCAATTTAGAGTAATTTGTTTTGCAATATTTAATATAACATAGTATACTTATAATGGAGGCAAAAATGAAAACAAGAATAATAAGTGCTGTTATAGCATTAATAATAGTAGTCCCTTTAATATTATTAGGAAAAATATATTTTACATTAGGACTTTCTTTAATAGCAGCATTAGGATATAAAGAAATACTAGATTTATCAAAATCTCATGGAAAAATACCACCAGTAATGTCTATAATGGGATTAATATGTATGTTATCATTAATTATATGTAATAACGATATATCAGTTTATGATGGATTTTCATATCAAATTATAGCAATGATTACATTATTTTTAATTATACCAACTATATTTTATGATGATTCTTATAATACAAAGGATGCAATTTATCTTTTAGGTGCAACTATATTTTTAGGATTAGCATTTAATGCTTTTAACACAATTAGATTACGGGGACTAAATACTTTTATATTTTTACTAGCAATACCAATGATAAATGATATATTTGCTTATTTAATAGGATCTAAATTTGGTAAAAATAAAATGTGTGTTAAAATAAGTCCAAATAAAACTTGGGAAGGTTCAATTGGTGGTTTAATTTGTGGCAGTTTAGTTGGGGCTATAATTTATAAATTGTTTTTTGGAAAAATTACCATTAAAATTATAATTATAACAATTATTCTATCTATTATAGGTCAAATTGGTGACTTAATAATGAGTAAAATAAAAAGAGAAAATGAAATTAAAGATTTTTCAAATATAATGCCAGGTCATGGAGGAATATTAGATCGTCTTGACAGTAGTATATTTGTATTTATAGCATATATGTTTTTATTAATGTTTTAGGGAGGATACTATGTGGATTATATCATTATTAATATTAATATTCATTTTAGGAATTATTATTTTAGTTCATGAATTTGGACATTTTATCTGGGCTAAAAAGTTTAAAGTACACATCTATGAGTTTTCAATAGGTATGGGACCAATTATTCATACTCACAAAGGTAAAGATAAAATTGATTATAATATCAGAGCATTTCCAATCGGAGGATTTGTATCAATGGCTGGTGAAGTTTATGAAGATGCCGATGAAAAGATAAAAAAAGAAGATTACATGTGCAATAAACCTTGGTGGCAAAGATTAATTATTCTTGTTGCCGGAGTTGTAAATAATTTTATTTTAGCCATAGTTCTTTTATTTATAAGCAGTTTAATCTGGGGCGGAAGTACTCTAAAACCGGTGGTAAAAAAAGCCGTAGAAAATTATCCAATGGCTGAAGCTGGAATAAAAGCCGGAGATACAATAATTGCTATTAATGATCATAAGGTTACTACCTGGGATGTAGCTCAAATAATACTAGTTATGAAAAATAAAAATGATTATTATACATTTGAAGTAAAGCATGAAGATGGCAGTAAAGATACTTATAAAGTAGTGCCTAAAGTTGAAAAAGATGCCGATGGTAATGAACGTCAAGTATTTGGTATTGAGGTAGAAAATAATAAATTAACTGGATTCTTTGGTTCGATCAAATACGCTTTCCAAAAATTTGAAAGTATTGTAGAATCTATGTGGTTAACAGTTGGAGGACTTCTTACGGGTAAAATTTCAACAAGTGCATTATCAGGCCCAGTAGGAATGTATAAAGTTATAGATGATGGAGTAGCTCTAGGACTTAATTATATGATGTATATAACAGCCTTTTTATCAATTAATGTCGGATTTATTAATATATTACCATTCCCAGCATTTGATGGAGGTAGAGTATTCTTCCTTTTAGTAGAAGCTATAAGAAGAAAACCAATAAATGCAAAATTTGAAAATGCTTGTCATATGGTGGGATTTTTCTTACTACTACTATTAATGGTGTATATAACAATAAAAGATTTAATTAGACTATTTTAACTTGCATAGTTTGATTATTTGTGATAATATATTGTTGACCCAAAAAAGGTATATAATCCGCTATAAATATTTTATATGATTATAGGTAAAAAAATAAGGAGGTAAAAAGATGGCAAATTTAGTAGACAAAATTGCTGAAAAACATATTCGCAAAGATGTTCCAGAATTTAGAGTAGGGGACACAGTTAGAGTTGATGTTTGGGTAAAAGAAGGAAAAAAGGAAAGAATCCAATCTTTTGAAGGATTAGTAATCGCTAAAAGAGGTGGTGGAGTTTCAGAAACATTTACAGTACGTAAGAAAAGCGGAACTGTTGGTGTAGAAAGAATATTCCCAGTTAATACTCCAACAATCGACAAGATTGTAGTAATCAAAAAAGGTAAAGTTCGTAGAGCAAAACTTAACTTTATCAAAAAAATGCGTAAAGAATATAAAGTTAAGGAAAGAAGTTAATTCTTTCCTTTCTTTCGTTTAAAGGAGAGTTATGAAAAAAGTAATAAAGGAATTAGTACCATATGTATTAATAATAATTTTTGTAGTTTTATTAAGAACTTTTATTATTACCCCGGTACGAGTTGACGGTGATAGTATGAAGCAAACATTAAAAAATGGCGATATCCTGCTTTTATATAAATTAGGAAATGTCAAAAGAAATGATATAATTGTTCTTCATGAAGAAAAAGATAATGAAAAAATAATTAAAAGAGTAATAGGAATGCCTGGTGATACTGTAGCAATAAAAAATGGTGAAATTTATATTAATGATAAAGTCATTGAAGATACATATGCTTATGGAGAAACTAGTGACTATAACAAAATTACATTAGATAGTGATGAATATTTTATTTTGGGAGATAATAGATTAATAAGTAAAGATTCAAGATACTTTGGACCTATAAAAGAAAGTGAAATAAAAGGAAAAATAATATTTAGATTATTTCCCTTTACTAAAATAGGTACAGTATAATTATGGATTTAGTAGACTTAATGTATAAATATATAAATAGGTTTATAAATAGTGATGAACTTTTAAATAGATTAGAAAATCTAAATTTAAGTAATTTTAATAATGACGAAAAAGTATCCATTAATAAACTGATTAATAATATAAAAATAATAAAAGATAAAACTGCAAATGAAATTGATGAAATAGAAAAAAATAGATTAGCAACCATTGAAAAAATTGTTAGTGATATAAATAAAATTATAGAATCTGAAAATCTTGAAAAAGATATAAAAGAAAAAATAGCAAAAAGAAAAAAATATTTTATTGAAGAAAAAAAGAAAACTAAAGATGGTGGTGAATTATATAAAAACTTATATACATTACTTGCAGATAACACTTTATTAAATTATTATTGGGAGTCTATGAGTGATTATGAACTATTAGAATTTATTGCCAAGTACATAAGTGTTCCAATGCCACCACAAATTGATCAAGAAAAATTTGAAAAAATTGTTAAAGCTGGAATAGAAAAAGATGAAAGAGAATGGCTATGGCGTTTAGCACTTAATTACAGTAAAAAAAATTTTGATTATTCTTTAATTGAAGACTACTATATTAAAATAAAAGATGACTATTATTTAACAGAATTAATATGTGCAGTACCTGATGAAATAGATATAAATAAAATAAGAAAAAAAGTAATGGATACAAATGATGAAATATTTATTACAAAAGTAAAGAATACCCTTAAAAATTATTCAATCGAAATTTAAAAAGATAGTTTACAAAAAACTATTTTTTTTTGCATTTTATAATTTTCAAAAAATAATATAACAATTCATTTACTAATCAGTATTATACGTGTTATAATTATTATAATATTAAAGAAGAATATAATTTAGGCGATGGAAAGGAGTAATTATGAGTGATGTATATAAAATTAACGTTTCAATGTTAAAAACATATGAAAGTGATTTTAAAGCTGAACTAGATAATTTTAATAATAGTACTTATAATACCTTTTCATCAAGTTATCTAAAAAGCTGCGGAGATAATTATGTTAGAAGAATGACTAACGAATTACAAATAGCATATAATAAATTAAAAAAAAGCTACAATAATATAGACAAATGGTGGACAGAATATAACAAAAATATAGAAGGACTAGAAAATTATTTGTCTGATAGTGGTACCGCCGGAGTTATATCAGAATCAAGTGTACGAAGTAGTGCAAGTAACCTGCCAGAATTACAAAAATACAATATAAGCTTGGCAGGTACTTTTGCTATAAATCCAATAAATACAACATATACGACATCATTTTTAAATAATTCAGCAGTATCTACAGATTTATTTAGCACATTATACACTGACTATGAAGTGGACGAAATAAATCAAATAGAAAATGTTGAAGATGTCGGAGGTGCAATTTCTGAATCATCAACAAGTGTATTATCAGGTGTAGGCACATGGATTAAAACAGCGACCTCAAATGTTTGGAATGTAATAAAATCAGTCGGAGCAACAGTTGGAACAATTTTCTTATCTGTTGTTGAAGGATTATTACAATTTGTTGGAGCAGTTATAGATACACTTCTTTTAGCCGGAGGTGTTGTGTTTAGTATACCATTGGGAATAGTAGATGGTGTACAAGCTATATTTGGTGCAACAACAGGATATGAGTGGGAATCATATACTAAGTGGATGTGGGACGATATAAAGGCAGAAGTTTCAAAAAAAGTTGTATCACCAGCATTTGATAAACTATATGAAACAAAATTTGGAAAATGGTTACAAGAAAATACAAATAATTTTCCTTTATTTCAGTTGTTTGATAGCATTGGCATAATGGATTCAGAAAATAGCTTTGATCTTACTAGATCAATAGTATCCGGAATAGGTTATGTAGCAGGTATAGTTATATTGACAATAGCAACAGCAGGTCTAGGAGGTGCTGCAGTAGGAGGAACTTCAGCTGCAACAGCCACTGCTGCAACAACGGCTACCACTACAACATCTATTGTTACAACAGTTTCGAGTTTATCAACTCAAATGGCAGTAACAGCCGGAGTTGCAGGTGTGGGTAAATACACACAAGAAGCTTGGAATGATGGTGCTAGTACATTTGAAGGATTAGCAGCTGGAGGAATAGGTGGACTCTGGGAAGCTTTACAATTTTATGTCGGTGGTAAAATAAGCGGATTAAAACTTTTTGGAGCAAAAGGTGTAGTTGAATCTGTTGCAGTTAGTGAAGGAAAAGCAAAAGTATTAAATGGAATTGCTCGCGTGATTTTGGATGCTGGAGATGGTGGATTAGAAGGATTTGCAGCTCCATTTATACAGTCGATATATAAAGAGGGATACTATGATGACGATGGTAACTACGTTGAGTTTTTAGATGATTATCATGGTCTTGATGGTTATATTGAAAAATATAAAGAACTATTTGAAGATAATGGCGGTTGGTCATCAGTTGCAACAAATGCAGAAGTCGGTGGCTTTGCATCTCTGTTCGGAGAAGTATTTGACATTTCAAAACATATAAAAAAGGTGAAAAATGCCGACAATCCATCATATGTATTAAAGCATTTAAAAGAATTTACAGCTGAAGAAATAAAAATAGATGATATATTATCACCTAAAACAGAAGAAGTAAAAAAAGCATTATCTCAATTAAAACCGGAAGAATTAGCAGAGGTATTAAGTCGTGTATCTGACTCCGATAATTTAAAATTTATTTTGGAGAATACTGAAGCTTCTAAACTTTTAAGTGCATTTAAAATACTAGCAGATGCTTCCACTCAAAAAATAATAGACACGGATCCTGATAACGATGGTAATATAAGTAAAACTGTTAAAATTGAACCGGCCTTGAAAGATATGGTGGAATTTGATGAACAAAATTCATGGAAATATGAACAGCAAATAAAAGATTTGGCTTCCCGTTTAGGTATTTCATATGAAGAAGTATACGAAGTATTAAACGAAAAAGTTAAAGAATTGATTGATACTTCTGATTTTGGTATCAGAGTTAGCAATGGCGTTTTAGATTTAATTTTGGATGACGGAAGATTTAAAAATCAATTTGAGACAAATACTTCTAAAGGAGAATTAGATCATTTAACTAGATCGGATGTAGAACAAGCGATAATAAATGTTCCAAAAGATACACTTATTCAAGATAGACCCGTTTATGGAATGTGTTTTCCTGAGATTTCAAGTAAATTTAAAAATAGTTCAGATGTATTTGTAACTTTACCTTATGATGTAAAAAATTATTATGTTGATGGACCAGGAGATTGGTATGGAGATTTTGAAAAAGGTGCCGTCTGTCTCTTTAAAAAAGATCAAGTTGTTGATAATGTATCTTTTACTTTAGGAGATTCATTGAATTTTAGAGATAATCTAGTAGCCTCTCCTGCGAGTAATCCAAGGTTTTGCGGTGGTTTTACATATATATTTGAGGACATTGATTCATTAGATAAATTGAAAAATATAAAGCTTACTGAATTGATGCCAGGAAGTATTTGTTATCTTGAATTACATTATCATGGTGTCGCAACACACAGCATAGATAATCTTGAAATGGTTATATTTTTATCAACTCCAGATAACGAAATTATACAAAAGTTAAAATCGAAAGGAATTCCATTTAAAATTATTAATTAAATTATAATTACGAAAAAGTAAAGAATAAATTTGTCTTTATTATGAATTCATATAATAAATTTATATAAATCATAAGAAAATGCTAAAAAAATAAATTTTTTTAAGACAAATTAGTGGTATTTAAATAAAATAAAATTAATTTAGGAGGAATAATGGAAAAAAAATTTGAATTATCCAATAAGAGTAGAATAATTGGAAAATTAATGAATAGTTCAATGTATATTGTAACAAACGATTCAAAAGCTACAATAAATGATATTTTTGCACTTGGAGCAATAATGGATGGTACTGGTAAAGTATTATCTCCTGAAATGCCCATAGGCGTTTTTACAAAATCGGGATATTGGGAAATTTTTGACCCTGAAGTAGAAAAAAAAAGTTGATAGTTAAAAGTTCTGTATTGGGATTTGCTGTTGGAGATGCATTTGGTGTTCCCGTTGAATTTTTAAGCAGAAATGAAATAAGAAAATTAAAAATTAATAAAATGCTAGGTAATGGCTCTCATAATGTACCAGCTGGTTCTTGGAGTGATGATACATCCATGATAGTTGCCACAATGGATTCTATAATTCGATCAAATGGAGAAATTGATTATGAAGATATAATGAAATGTTTTTGTGATTGGTTAGTAAATGCAAAATATACTTCTTTAGATTTTACATTTGGTGTTGGAAATATAATTTTTAGATCACTTAAGAATTTTTCTAAAGGAATACCAGCATTAGAGTGTGGTGAAAAAGAGTTTATGGATAACGGAAATGGAAGTTTAATGCGCATTTTACCTATTTCTTTGTATTGTATAATAAATAATCTTTCAGAAGAAGAAACTATTGAAATAGTAAATAATGCTTCAAAAATAACACATGCACATGATATTAGCAAAATGTCTTGTTATATATTTACTGAATTTTTAAGAAAAATAATAGAAACAAATGATAAAAAAAATGCTTTTAAGCATATCTTAAAATTAAATTACGATAAATATTATTCTGAAGAAGCTGTAAAAGCATATAAACAATTACTTGATGTAAATTTTCCAAACATAGATGATGTGCAAATAAAAGAGTCTGGATATGTTGTCGATACTTTAGAGAGTGTTATATATTCTATTCTAAATACGGAAAATTATGTAGATGCAGTAACAATGGCGGTGAATTTGGGATATGATACAGATACTGTCGCTGGCATTACTGGTGCAATAGCTGGTGTTATTTATGGATATGATAAAATACCTAAAGAATGGTTGTCTATATTAAAAAAGAAATCTTATTTAGAAAAAATATCTGAAAAATTTTATAAATCTATAACAGAATGCAAAAAAGAAAAAAATCAAACATTATAATCTTAATAAAAAATTATTATTATTTACATAAATGTGAGGAGAGTAATAATTATGAAGAGTGAAGCAATGGTTTATAAAATATTAAAAAACATTAAAAATAATGATCAAAAACAAGTAAGTATTATAGAAGTAAATAATAAAAAATATATTTTAAAAAAAATAAAAAATTCTGATGTTACTTTGGTTAATATGTTAAAAAATGAAGTTAATGTTTTATATAAATTAAAAGACACTTCCTTATGCCCACAAATCTACTATTACAATTTTAATAAAAACAATAATATTATTATAATTGAATTAATAAAGGGAAAACAAATTAACGAATTAAAATTTGAAAATAATAAGCAAAAGTTAACTTTGATGTTAAAAATACTTAATGCAATAAAAGAAATTCATAAATTAAATGTTATTCATTGTGATTTAAAACCTGATAACATTTTGTTAGATTTAAATAAAGATATTAAAATAATTGATTTTGGAATATCAGTTAGTGATAACCAAAATTATTTTAGGGGATATGGTAATACAAGATATTGTTCAAAAAATCAACTAACACAAAAAAATATTGATCGTACGACGGATATATATTCTTTGGGAATAATCTTCTATGAATTAATGTTAGGCAAGTTACCGTTTGAAGGGTCAAAGAGCGAAATCAAAGAAAAGAAAAAGAAAAATCAATTTGCTAAAACAGATAATTTGTTATTAAACTTGATATTTTCAAAAATATTTTCTGATAATGAAAAAAAATATAAGACAATAGAGGAATTTGAAGAAGATTTGAAATTATTTTTATTGAGGTGATACAATGCGAATTTCAACAATAAAGCAACTAAAAATTCAAAATTTATTATTACCAGTCAAGGTAGAAGGCAGTTATTGGATAGATGGGACTGACGAAAATGGTATAAAAAGAAATCTAATTTCTATTGAAGCTAATAATAATGAATGGAGATTAATTAGCAATAAAGAAGTTTATTGCATAGAAAATAATCAGTATGAACCATCTGTTAGTTTACAAGAAGGTAAGTTTTATTTGGTAAAAAATAGTGTTACAAATGAAGACTTTATGTTATATTGTTCACCATCTTTAGCTAATTACAATTGTTTTAATGTAGAAGATTATTTAAAACAAGATATAATAATCGGAAGTAATCCTGAAAATTTAATATCTTATAACATATTAGATCCAGAATGTGCTTATATAAGACGAAAAAAAGATAAAATCTATATAATAGACAATAAGTCGAAATGGGGCGTATATGTAAATAATGTCAGAGTTATTGGTAAAAAAGAAATAAAGATCGGGGATGTAATATTTATCGGTGGTTTAAAAATAATTTTATCTATTACATCAAATAAGAATCATTGTTTATATATTAACAATGGTACTATACAAAATGTTATTGTAAAATTTCCATTAATAGAAAATATTCAACCATTAAATAGCAATTTTGAAGAACCTGAACAAGAAGTAGAATTCCCATTATATGATGAAAAGGATTATTTTCATAAAACACCGAGGTTTTTTCAAAAAAATGAGCCATTAGTATTACAAATAGATCCACCACCAGCCAAAAGTGATGATCAAAGTAATCCATTATTATTAACTATAGGTCCAATGATTACAATGTCTATGACATCTATGGTAACTGGATATACAGCTTTGAATAATGTTTTAAATGGCAATATTACTTGGGATAAAGCAACTCCATCATTAGTTATTTGTGGAGCTATGTTTGCTAGTGTATTTATTTGGCCCTTATTTACTAAATGGTATGAAAGTAGAATGAGGCGTAAAAATGAAGAAATGCGTCAAGAAAAATATAGTGAATACATCGAACAAAAAAGAAATGCCATTATAGAAGCCAAAAAGTTGCAAACAGCCATTTTAAAAAATAATTACATAAAAACAGAAGAAGCCGTAGAAACAATCACTAGAAAATATGCAAGTTTATGGCAAAGAAGAATTGAAGATGACGATTTTTTAGATATAAATTTAGGATACGGAAACTATCCAATGAAAATAGATATTAAATATCCTGAAGATCATTTTTCAATGGTTGAAGATAATTTAAAAGAAATGGTTCTTAAATTAGGAGAAGAACCTAAATATCTATCTAATGTACCTGTAATACTATCATTAAGGGAAAACTTTATAAGTGGTATCATCGGGGGCGCAGAAATTAATGAGTATACACGAAAATTACTTATTCAAATGTTTGCCCAACATAGTTATGATGATTTAAAAATAGTTATATTAACAGATGATGAAAAAGAATATCAATGGAAGGCATTTAAACAAGTTCCATACTGTTTTAGCGATGATAAAAGTTTAAGATTTTTTGCCACAAATAATGATGAATATAAAGAAGTTTGTTATTATTTAGATAAAATTTTCGATTATCGCAAGGAAAAAATCGGAAATTCTGAACCTAAAAAAAGTGACTTTAATCAAGCTTTTCTTATAATCACAGATAGTTTTAAAAAGATTAGAAATTTTGATATAATATCTAGTATTTTAGAAAATAAAAAATATTATGGTTTTAGTTTATTAATACTTGATAACAAAATAATAAATTTACCTGATCAATGTACAAATTTTATAACCCTAAATAAAGATTATAAAGGAGAGTTAAGAAATAATCAAAATATAAATGACACTATAACTTTTATGGCAGATTTTTCTACAGAAGTCGATTATGACGAATGTGTTAAGACTTTAGCAAATATTCCGATTGAAATGTCTGGTGATGATGAAAATCAAATAGTTAACAGATTGGGATTTTTAGAAATGTATGATGTTGGTAAAATAGAACAATTAAACTCATTAACAAGATGGCAAAAAAATAATCCAATACTTAATTTACAAGTACCAGTTGGAATAGGTAAAAGTGGAGAAAAGATAACAATTGATTTACATGAAAAATATCACGGACCTCATGGACTTATTGCAGGTATGACCGGAAGTGGTAAATCAGAGTTTATAATTACATATATTTTATCCATGGCTCTAAATTATCATCCATATGAAGTTCAATTTATTTTGATAGATTATAAAGGTGGAGGTCTAGCCGGAGCCTTTGAAAATAGTAATATTGGTTTAAAATTACCTCATTTAGTTGGAACTATAACAAATTTAGATGTCAATGAAATAAAAAGAAGTTTAGCATCCATAGAATCTGAATTAAAAAGAAGACAAGCGCTTTTTAACAAAGCAAGAGAAATATCTGGTGAAAGTACAATTGATATATATAAATATCAAAAAATGTATCGCGAAAAAAGCGTTAGTGAACCAGTATCTCATTTATTTATAATAAGTGATGAATTTGCTGAATTAAAAAATCAACAACCAGAATTCATGGATCAATTAATTTCAACAGCTCGTATTGGGCGTTCTTTGGGAGTTCACCTAATACTTGCAACTCAAAAACCAAGTGGTGTCGTAGATCCTCAAATATGGAGTAATACCAGATTTAGAGTATGTATGAGAGTACAAGATAAATCTGATTCAAATGAAGTTATTAAATGTCCTGATGCTGCGTATTTAAAACAAACTGGTAGATTTTATTTTCAAGTTGGTTTTAATGAAGTATTCTTACTAGGACAAGCAGCATATGCCGGTGGAAAATACATACCATCTGAAAAAGTTACAAAAACATTAGATACAACAATAAACTTTATAGATAACATTGGTTACACAATAAAAAAGGTTGATACTAAAGTAAAAAAAGAAACTGTTGTTGAAGATAAAGGTGAAGAATTAATTAACATCGTAAAATATTTAGATAAATTAGCTAAAGATCAAAATATAAAATGTAAACCACTTTGGCTTGAAAAGATAACTGAAGATATCCGGGTAGAAAATTTAGCAGTAAAATATAATTACGAAAAAGAAAATTATGTTATTAACCCAATAATTGGTGAATATGATATTCCAACTCGTCAAGAACAAAGTTTATTAACATTACCTTTAAGTAAAGAAGGAAACGCATTAATATATGGTTCATCAGGAAGTGGAAAAGAAAACTTTATTACTACATTAATATATTCATCTAGTTTATATTACACACCAGAAGAAGTTAATTATTATATAATAGATTTTGGTTCAGAAACATTAAAAATGTTTAGTAACTCACCAATAGTGGGGGATATATTAAATTCAACTGATGATGAAAAAATAAAAAATCTATATAAAATGTTAAATGCAACTATTGAAGAAAGAAAAGTTTTATTTTCAGAATATAATGGTGATTATTATTCATATTGTAAAAACAGTGGAAAAACTGTTCCAAGTATTATCGTCGTTATCAACAATTATGAATCATACCAAGAAACTTATTCAGAATTTGATGATACCCTAGTTGTATTATCAAGAGAATGTAACAGATATGGAATTTATTTTGTTTTAACAGTTAATACACCAAATGGTCTTCGATTTAAATTAAGACAAAATTTCTCATTAATTTATGCTTTACAACAAAATAATGATGATGATTATACAACAATTTTAGGAAATGTTCATAAAAACTATCCTGCCAAAATATTTGGACGAGGAATATTTAAGTTAGATGATGTCTACGAATTTCAAACGGCATTAGTATTTGAAAAAGACAATATTATTAGGCATGTTAAAGAAAAAAATGAGGAATTAAAAAATAAATATAATGTTAAAGCAAGACCTATTCCAACATTACCAAATATAGTTAGTTACAAAGAAATTAGTAAAGAACTTGGAAAATCAAAGGAACTTGTAATTGGTATAGATAAATCCAGTTTAGAAATTTGCAAATTTGATTTTAACAAAAATTACATAACAATAGTTTCAGCAGTAGATTTAACAATGACTAACAACTTTTTAAATCCTTTAATAAATCAAATAATATTTAACAAAAAAAATAATTTAGTAGTTATTAATGCTGAAGATTATAATGTTGATGAACAAAATCGAACGAAATATCAATATGTTGATCAACAATTTAATGAAATCTTTACAAGCTTATCTAATTTCTTAAAAGAACAACATGAAAATTACATTAAAAATAATTATAATAAATCTATATTTAATAATAAAAAGAAAATAGATTGTATCATCATAGGTATTGAATCATTTAAAAATCGACTTAACGAAGAGAATAAAGCAAAATTTGCTGATTTATTCACAAATGGTAAGGATTTAGGAATAGTTAATTTTATAATCGTAGATAGTATAGATAAAATTAAAAAGATTGAAATTGAGTCATGGTACAAAAACTGTGTTAATAACAATTTTGGTATATGGATAGGTAATGGAATAAATGATCAATTCAGTTTAAAAATAAGTCAAAAAATAGCTGAAATGAAAGAAGATGTACCTAATAATTTCTGTTTTGTTATTAAAAGAGGGAAAGCACAATATGTTAAGTTTGTTGAAAAATTAGATTTAGAATATAATGGTGAAGTTGAAAGTCTAACATAATTAGTAAGAAGCAAAAATAATGCTTCTTTTAAATTTATTAAAAATAATGCAATTTATAAATTTATATAGTATAATTTATTTAGAAAATATTAAGGAGAAGAAAATGGAAAAAAAAGGATTTACATTAATTGAAATTTTAGTAGTTATCGCCCTAGTTGCAGCAATATCTGTAACAGTCGGAGTAAGCATGAGTAAGGTATTTAAAAATGAAGATGATAAAAAATTAAAAGATTATTATGAAACAATAGAAAAAGCTGCATGTGTTTATGCAGAAATAAATAATCTTAATGAGTCTAAATTAGTAAATATTGATACTTTATTAACCGCTGGATTAATTAGCAAAAATTTAAAAAATCCATCAAGTAACAAGTTAGTAACAGAAGATACCGATATAAAAGGTGTGGAAATTAACTTTTCTTTAGCTAATAATGAAAAAAGTTGTAAAATAAAGACTAGTTAAATAAGAATAAATATGTTATACTTTATATGTGATAATTATGAAGAATAAAAAAAGGGTGTTAACAATATTACTAATATTAATTATAGCCATTACAATTTTCTTGGCAATTATTCTGATTTTTGGTGGTATAAAATCAAAACAAATGGATGAATATCATAAAAAATTAGAAAATTATGCTTGCCAATTAGCTAAAGATGAAAACTATACCGAAGAAATTTGCAATGGGTTCGAGTATTTATGTAAAGTAAAATACGAAAAATTAATTGATCGAGGTTATATTAACAAAGATTTAAAAAATCCTTTGACGAAGAAAAAAATTAGTGATGATACAAAGAGCTATATAGAAATATCTTGGAAAGATAATAAAATGATATGTACACACAAAGAAGGATAGAAAATATGAAGGAAAAAATTGTAGAAGTATTAAAAGACGAAACAAAAGGCCAAAGTATAAATGAAATAAATAATAAACTTCATTTAACAGATTTAAATGGGGTAAATGAGTTAGAAAATACCCTTCACGAATTAGTTAGTGAAGGTGTTTTGCATATGTCAAAAAATAGAGAATATATGTTACTAAATAATACAAAATCATTAAAAGTAGGAAAATTAAAAATTAATAAAAGTGGCAATGGTTTTGTAGAATGTGAACCAGAAGATATATTTGTTCATAGTAATGATTTAAACGGAGCTATAAACGGAGATTTTGTTGAAGTAGAAATTAAAACTAGACTTAATGATCCAGAACCAGAAGGATATATAAGAAATATATTAAAAAGAGATTTAAAAACAGTTGTTGGGGAAATGGTAAAAGATAAAAAAACATTAGCTTTTAGGCCTGATGATGAAAAATTAAATATCGCTGTTAAACTTACTAAAGAAAGCATGAAGGGCTGTGTTGAAGGACATAAAGTAATAGTTTCAATTATTAAAGAAATTGGAAATAGAACATTTTTAGGTAAAGTAGAAAAAATAATTGGGCATAAAAATGATCCTGGAGTTGACATTTTAACAATTGCAGCTAAACACTGTATCGAAACAGAATTTAGCGAAGCAGTAAAACAAGAACTTAAAAACATACCTGATGAAGTTTGTGAAAATGATTTAATTGGTCGTAAAGATTTAACAAATGAAATGATATTTACAATAGATGGAGATGATACTAAAGATATTGACGATGCCATAAGTGTAAGTTTTGATGGTAACAATTATCACCTTGGTGTTCATATTGCAGATGTATCATATTATGTAAAAGTTGGAACAGAATTATATGAAAGTGCTTTTTCCCGAGGAACATCAAGTTATTTAGCAGATACTGTTATTCCAATGATTCCTCATCAATTATCAAATGGTATTTGTTCCTTAAATCCAGAAGTAGTGAGATTAACAATCAGTTGTGAAATGACTATTGATGGCTCTGGAAAAGTAAAATCTTACGACATATTTCCATCATTTATTAAATCTAGAAAACAAATGACTTACAAAAATGTTAATAAGATTTTAGATTTAAATGAAGTTCCTGAAGGATATGAAGAATTTGTTGACACATTAAAACTAATGCACGAACTATCCAAAATTTTAAGAAGAGAAAAAACATTACGTGGTTATATAGATTTTGGTATTGACGAAGCAAAAGTAATTCAAGATGAAAATGGCAAAGCGATTGATATAGTAAAAAGAGTTCAAGGAACTGGTGAAAAACTTATCGAAGACTTTATGATCGCTGCAAATGAAACAGTGGCAACTCACATAAGTAATATGGATTTACCATTCATTTATCGTGTTCATGATTTACCAAACGCTGAAAAAATTGAAGATTTTAGTAATTTAATTAAACAAATGGGTTATCAAATTCATACTAATATGAAAAAGATATCACCATTAACAATGCAAAGTATTTTAAATGAATTACGTGATAAAGATGAATTTATAATTCTTTCTGACATGCTTTTACGCAGTATGAAAAAAGCAATTTATAGTACAAATAACATCGGACATTTTGGTCTAGCTAGTAAAAATTATACACATTTTACTAGTCCGATAAGAAGATTTCCAGACCTTACAGTTCATAGACTTTTAAGAACATATCTTTTTGAAAAGAGAATTGACTTAGAAACTGTCAATTTTAATGCAAAATATTTAATAGATGTAGCTGATCACTCTAGTGAAACAGAAGTTAATGCTATTGAAGCTGAAAGAGATGTTCTTGATATGAAAATGGCTGAATATATGGAAAGTCATATTGGTGAAGAATATGAAGGTATCATAAGTGGTGTTACCAACTTTGGCTTATTCGTAGAACTTAATAATTTAATCGAAGGCCTTGTTCATATAAGTACGCTGGATGGATTTTTCACATATGTTCCTGAACTATTATCATTAATAAGTAATGACAAAAGGAAAAAATATCGTATCGGAGATAAAGTAAAAATTGTTGTAACCAATGCTAATAAAAATCAAGGTATAATAGATTTTGAATTAGTAAAAGGAGAAACAGATGGAAATAGCAAATAAAAAAGCATATTTTAACTATTTTGTTTCATCTGAAATAGAAGCGGGTATGGTTCTCGTAGGAACTGAAATTAAATCTATAAAAAAAGGTTCTGCCAATATAACAGATAGTTATATAAGAATTAAAAAAAATGAAGCATATATAATAAATATGTTCATTGATAAATATGATGAAGGAAGTATTTTTAATCATGAAACAACTCGTGAAAGAAAGCTATTACTTCATAAAAAAGAAATAAAAAGGTTATTAGAACTAACTAGTCGTGATGGTTATACACTAATCCCATTAAAAGTTTATTTGAAAAAAGGCAAAGCCAAAGTGCTAATTGGCATAGCAAAAGGTAAAAAGCTTTATGACAAAAGAGAAACTATTAAGAAAAGGGATTTAGAAAGAGATAATAGATTAAGGAGGTAGTTTTAATGAAATCTAAATTCTCAAAAATATTTGCAGTATTGCTTGTTATAATAACGTGTGTTTCCATAACTGGATGTGGAAAAAAAGAGGAAGAAGATAAGAGGTCCACGAGTGGTAGCAAGACAAATACGAACGAAACGAAAAAATTAAAAATAGTAAATGAAGATTCTACATCTAGGCCATATGCCATTATGATAAATAACATAGTAACAGCAAGACCTTTACAAAGTGGATTACAAGATGCTTATATAATGTATGAAATTATTGTTGAAGGTGGCATTACACGATATCTTGCTTTATTTATGGACCAATCAACAACAAGAATTGGATCTATCAGAAGTGCTAGACATTATTTTCTAGATTATGCACTTGAAAATGATGCGATATATGTCCATCATGGTCAAAGTCCTCAAGCTATAAGTGATTTTTCCGCTTTAGGAATTGATCGTATAGTAGTAGATGATTCTAAAACTGGATGGAGAGATAAAAGTCTTAATGTAGCAAGTGAACACACACTATTTACAAGTATTGAAAAATTAAATAATGGTCTTGGAAAATTAAGGACTAAAAGAAATAACAACTTATTATTAAATTATAGCGTAGATGAAATAGATATGTCTAAAATGGAAAATGCAAAGGCTGCTAACAGTGTTTCAATAACATATTCAAGAGGTACAGTAACAAGTTATAAATATGATGAAGAAAACAAATACTATTTACGTAGTGTAAATGGAAAAGAACATACAGATTATGTAACAAAAGAACAATATCATTTTAAAAATATTATTACATATCAAGTAAAGAATACTCCATTAAATGATGGTTCAGGAAAAGGTCGTCAAAATTTAGAAAATATTGGTTCTGGTGAAGGTTACTACATTTCAGATGGATACAGTATTCCAATAAAATGGGTTAAAGAATCAAGACAAGCCCAAACAAAATATTATTATATGAATGGTGAAGAATTAAAAGTTAATGACGGAAATACATTTATTCAAATACAACCATTAAATGAAAATTTAACTATTGAGTAAAAAGAAAGGGTAGCATAGTGCTAGTGAAGATTATGGAAAAATTTTTAGAATTTATAACAAATAATTATTTAATAATAGATATTATTACTGTAATTTTAATATTAGCTTTAATAGGTTATTTTGTTAATATTAAAAAATCTAAAAATCCAGTATTTAAAATAAATAATAACTCTTCAATAAACTCTTTAGATATGTCAAATGAAAAGCAAAATGAGCCTATGCAAAATCATGTAAATAATAACAATATTAATACAAATAATAATATTAGTGATGTCAAATAAAAAGGATTACCCCTTTTTATTTTTTATATTTTTTGGTATAATTAATACGCAAAACATTTTAATTAAAAGGAAGGTGTTTAAATGAATCTCTCTACAGTCTGGGAAATTTTTACAAAATTATTAGATATATGTCTAGTATGGCTAGCATTTTATTATATATTAAAAAACGTTAAAAATAATATTAAGATGGTATTAATTGTCAAAGGAGTATTTATAATTCTTTTGATTAAAGTATTAAGCGATATATTAAATTTATATACTGTCGGAGTAATATTAGAATATGCAATTCAGTGGGGACCACTTGCAATTATTGTTATATTCCAACCTGAAATAAGAAGCGTATTAGAATCTTTAGGAAGAACACAACTTTTAGGACGCCATAAAATATTAACTGTTGATGAAAGAGAAAAAGTTGTTTATGAAATAATGCGTTCAGTAGATTATTTACGCAAAAATAGAATCGGAGCATTAATAGTAATTGAAAGAGAAATATCACTAGAAGAATATATTAAAAATGCTACGAAAGTATATGCTGATATTTCAGATTCTTTACTTGAAACAATATTCTTCCCAAATTCACCACTTCATGATGGCGGAGTTATTATTCAAGGGGACAGAATTACTTGCGCCGGAGCAGTATTTAGAACAAGTATGAATCCGAATGTTTCAAAAAGACTTGGAACAAGACACAGAGCAGCTTTAGGTATTGCTGAAGAAAGTGATGCAATAGCACTAGTTGTTAGTGAAGAAACTGGAAGATTATCAATTGCTGTAGATAGCAACCTACATTATAATCTTGATCCGGATCAATTTAGAATGATGCTAATAGATGAATTAAAACCAAAAATGGAAGTATTCTTTGAAGCAGACGATGAAAGTGAAGGTGACGAAGAATGATAACCAGATTTTTCAGAAAAATATTTAAATTTATAGATCAAAAAATAGTTGTACCAATAAGTAGATTTATTTATTATCTATCCAAAAAGTTTAAAAAGAATCAAGGAAAATTAGATAAATTATTAAACAAGCCTAATTTTTTAGTATATTTATCTCTATTTTTAGCAGTAATAATGTTTTTATTAATTGATTCTAAAGTTATAAATTTAGTAAAAACTGAAGCTGAAGAAATTCGTGGAGTGCCAGTCGTAGTTAAGTATAATGAAGAAGCTTATGTTATCGAAGGGGTTCCAGATACCGTAGATATTACCTTGACAGGTAGAAAAAGTGATATATATTTAGCAAAGCAACTCGGAGAATATGAAGTAGTTTTAGACTTATCAGAATATACACCAAGTGACAATCCTTATAAAGTATATTTTTCATATTCTAAACCAATTGACTCATTAACATATAAGCTAGACCCTTCATATGTACAAGTAATAGTAAAAAATAAAGAAAGTCAAGTTAAATCATTAACATACGATTTACTTAATATAAATGCCCTAGATAGCAAATTAAGTGTTAAATCTGTTTCTTTAAATAAAACAGAAGTAGTTGTAAAAGGTGGAAGTGATGCTCTAGCAGAAATTGCATCTGTAAAAGCATTAATTGATTTAGCAAAACAAAACTTTAGTGAAGCTGGAACATATGATATTGATAATGTTGAACTAGTGGCATATGATTCAAAAGGAAATAAATTAAATAATGTTGAAATAGTACCAAGCACAATTAGTGCCACAGTAATTTTGGAAAGTTATTCAAAAGCTGTACCAATAAGAATAGAAACAACTGGTGAATTAGTAGCGGGTAAATCAATTGCATCAATTTTAATAAATGGTGATTCAAATTATTCAATAACTATTTATGGAGATCAAGCAGACCTAGAAAATATTAATAGTGTACCTGTAACAATAAATGTTGATGGATTAGGTAAAGAAGGAACTAAAAAATATAATGCTACAATAAATAAACCAAACGGAGTTCGTAAAATGAGTGCTGAAAAGGTAACTATAACAGCAACATTCGGAGAAGAACAACAAAAGACAATAGATATTAGTAATAATATTACTCCGATTAATTTAAGTGATAGTTTAACAGCAAACCTAATTGATACTCAAAATGTAACAGTTCAAGTAAAAGGTGTGGCATCTGTAATTGAAAAAATTAATAATGGTGATGATGAAAATAAAGTCAGTGCTTACATTGATTTAGCAGGACTAGGTACTGGTGAACATGAAGTTGAAGTTAAGATAAATAACAATAATCCACTTGTAAATTATGTTGTATCAAGTAAGATAAAGATAAAAATCACCCAAAAATAAAAGTGTTAGCGCATGGCTAACATTTTTTAATGATCCTCTTCAATATTTGTAAATAATAAACCAATATTTATTAATCCACAAACACCAACAATAATATATATAGCTTTTTCGATAAAATTAATATTACCAAATAATTTAGCAACAATATTTACATCGAACAATCCATATATTCCCCATACGATTGCACCTATAATAGTAAATACTAAAGCTGTTTTTTGTAGTATTGCCATAATTTCACATCCCTTTAATAATATTTTGAACAATAAAATGAATAATATACATACATATTTTAAAATAGAAAAAATATATTTAATTAGAAAAGGGGATTTGGTAATGAAAAAGTATTTAGTGCTATTAATAATGATGTGTTTATTTTTAACAGGATGTGGAAGCTACAAATTAGAAGATGCAGTAAATGATTTTACAAAAAGTGTTGAAAATAGCAAATCATATAAATTAAATGGCACAATGGAAATTAGTAGCGGCGAAGAATTATTTACTTATAATATTGACGCTAATTTTTTAAAGGATGATTTTTATAAAGTTACATTAGTTAATCAAACAAATAATCATGAACAAGTAATATTGAAAAATAAGGAAGGATTATATGTTGTTACACCAAGTTTAAACAAGAGTTTTAAATTTGATAGTGTTTGGCCAGAAAATTCTTCTCAAGCATATTTATTACAAAATTTAGTAACAGACATAAAAAACGATAGTGAAAAATCATTTGAAAAAACAGAAAAAGGATATATTATAAAAAGTAAAGTAAATTATCCAAATAATGAAGAACTTACGTATCAAAAAATTTATTTTGATAAAGATATGAATATTACTGGGGTTGAAGTATTTAATAATGAAGATATTGTAAAAATCAAGGTAATATTTAAAAGTGTTAATTTAAAAGCAAAATTAAAAGAAGATGATTTCTTACTAGAAGACTTAATTGATACTACAAAAGAAGATAAGAAAAAAACAGATAATAATGATAATACAAAAGATAATAAAACAGATAGTAAAAATAATAATAACGACAAAAATTGTGTCGGAGAAAATTGTCAAGAAAGTAAAAATTGTGAAGGTGGGGCTTGCGATAAAACGACAGGTACCCTAGATAGCATAATTTATCCACTTTATATACCAACAAATACACATTTAAAAAGTTCAGAAACTGTAGAAACAGCATCTGGAGACCGTGTTATACTTACATTTAGTGGGGACAAGAACTTTGTTATCGTAGAAGAAACATCAAAAATAGCAAATGATTTTGAAGTTATACCAGTATTCGGAGATCCTTTATTATTAGATAAAACAATCGCAGCATTAAGTTCAAATTCCATAAGTTGGAATAGTGATAACATCAGTTACTATCTAGTAAGTAGTGATTTATCTAGAAGTGAAATGGTAAGTGTAGCAAAATCTTTAGGTAATTCTAAAACTGTTATTTCTACAAAATAGGATTATAAATAATAATGTTTAGTAAAATAGAATTATAGTATAAATAAAAATGTAGGCCTACTGTCTACATTTTTGTGTTTCAAAAGCTGTTTATCTTGCAAAACAAAGCATAATTATGTATAATAATTTTATGGAGGCACAGAAAATGGCAAAAAAAACTGTAAAATTAAACGATAAAGTTAATAAAAAAAATAAAAAGGGAATGAATATCGACAAATATGAAACAGACGAATCAAAAGAAGTTAAAAGATTTATCATCATCCTATTTAGTATAATAATAGTTGTATTAGGTGTATATTTTGTAACAAGACTAATTGATAAAAACAAAGATACTGATAAAGAAGATGAAGTAACAGCAGGAGAAATCAACTATGACAAAGTAAGCGTAGGTACAATGCTAGGAAAAAGTGATAGTGAGTACTATGTAATTATTTATGATGGAACAATAAGCGAGGCAGTTTACTATTCAGCATTAATGACTACATATATGAATAAAGAAAAATCATTACCAGTATATTATTGTGATCTAAACAATAAATTTAATAAAGAATATTATGCTGGAAAAGATAAAGCAAGCAACCCAGATGCTAAAGCAACTAATGAATTTGCGTTTGGTGATTTAACATTAATTAAAGTAAAAAATGGCAAAGTTGACAAATATATTGAATCACTTGACACAATTAAAGAAGAATTAGGTCTATAAGAAAAGTTTTAAACTTTTCTTTTTTTTAAAATAATGCTAAAATAAAAGTGGTGATAACAATGAAAAATAACAAAGGTTTTAATTTAATAAGCATTATTATAATAGTATGTATAACATCAATAGTATCTGCCATAACAGCAGGTGTAATAGTTACTAACAATTATAATTTATCATATAATGGGCTAGCAGAAGATAAAGCTCTCAAAGAATTTTTAAAAACATATTCTAATATAATAAATGAATATTATGAAGATATAGACAAAGAAAAAATGTTAGATTCAGCAATTAATGGAATGTTAAATTATTTAGGAGACAACTATACAACATATTTAACAGAAGAACAAAGAAAAGAATTAGAACAAAGTTTATTAGGAAAATATAAAGGAATTGGAGTTGAAATAGATAAATCACGTGTAATTACTAAAATTATGAAGAATAGTCCAGCTGAAAGTTCTGGATTAGAAGTTGGTGATAAATTTATTAGTGTAGATGGAACGGCTTTAAATGACACAAATGGAACAGCAGTCGGAGCTTTAATAAGGTCTACAGAAAAAGAAAGTGTTGATATAATTATAGAAAGATCCGGGGAACAAATGTCCTTTAATGTCAAAATTGATACTATTGAAGAACCTGCGATAGCTTATGAAGTATTAGATAATAACATAGGTTATTTAAACATTCAAAAATTTTCAAGACCATTAACTAGTCAAGTCGAAACTGCTTTAAACGAGTTAGAAGAAGCAGGAATAAAAAAATTAATAATAGATTTAAGAAATAATTCTGGAGGGTACTTAGACTCTGCAGAAACAACAGCAAGCCTATTCTTAAAAAAAGGAAAGTTAATATATTCATTAGAAAATAAAGATAAAAAAGAAGATTATTATGACAAAACGGATACATCACGAGAATATCCAATAGTAATATTGATAAATGAAAAATCAGCTTCATCAGCCGAAATATTAGCCGCTGCCCTAAAAGACAGTTACGGTGCTATTTTAGTGGGTGAAAAAAGTTATGGAAAAGGAAAAGTACAACAAACAATCGACCTAGAAGACGGATCAATGGCAAAATATACTTCAGCTAGATGGTTAAGGCCAAATGGAGATTGTATAGATGAAACGGGATTAATTCCTGATTATATAGTGTCTTTAACATATGAACGTGATGAAAATGGAAATGAAATTGCAACGATAGATTCTCAAAAAAATAAAGCTATTGAAATAATTGGAGCAATGTAAGTTGCTTCTTTTTGCATTATATATTATAGATAAGGAAAAATATGAAAATAGGAGATAAGTTTAAAATACATTGTTATAAACACAATGGCAAAATATATCAGACAAGTGATGAAACGATTATTCTAGATATTAAAGATGAATATATTGTCTGTGGAAATAGTATGGTTAATGTTGCTGAAAAAGATAATAGCTATAAAACAAAAGAATTAGCCATAATATTTTTTTATAAAAATCATTGGTTTAATTGCATAGCTCAATTAAAATCATTTGGTTTGTTTTATTATTGTAATATAGCATCACCATATATTATAGATGAAAATGTCATAAAATATGTAGATTATGATTTAGATTTAAGAGTTTTTCCCGATGGTGAATATAAAATATTAGATCAAAGTGAATATAATTATCATAAAAAGAAAATGAAATATAGTGATGAAATTGATTATATTGTGAAAAATGAATTAAAAAAACTTATCGATATGAAGAAAAATAATATAGGGCCATTTGATAAAAATTTAATTAATTATTATAAAAATTTGTTTTATAAAATAAAAAAATAGAGTAATATGCAAAAAAGTTTAAGCATAAAATATAAGGAAAACCCTTAAAAAACGGTAAAAATCAAAAAAAATGAAAAAAATTTAAAAAATTTGCAATTTTTTGTTGACATTCGTTTCTGGATTTGATATATTATCTATGCACTCAGCAAAAAGGGTGTGAAAATGATCTTTGAAAACTAAGTAAAAAAGTCAATTTTGAGTAGCTTTGATTAAACTTAAAAATAACGATTGTTATAAATCAATTTTATTGAGAGTTTGATCCTGGCTCAGGATGAACGCTGGCGGCATGCCTAAGACATGCAAGTCGAACGAGATGGCCCACAGATTCAGAAGGAAAACGGAGTGCTTGCACGAAGTTAGAATTTTGATGACGTGGAAATTCCATCTAGTGGCAAACGGGTGAATAACACGTGGGTAACCTACCTCTAAGTTGGGGATAACAGTTGGAAACGACTGATAATACCGAATAAGCTCTACGGAGTAAAGAAGCCATTAAGCTTCGCTAAGAGATGGGCCTGCGGCGTATTAGCTAGTTGGTGGGGTAAGAGCCTACCAAGGCGACGATGCGTAGCCGAACTGAGAGGTTGATCGGCCACACTGGGACTGAGACACGGCCCAGACTCCTACGGGAGACAGCAGTTAGGAATATTCGTCAATGGGGGAAACCCTGAACGAGCAATGCCGCGTGAATGAAGAAGGCCCTATGGGTTGTAAAATTCTGTTGTATGGAAAGAAATGTAAAGTTAGGAAATGAACTTTACTTGACGGTACCATTCAAGAAAGCCACGGCTAACTACGTGCCAGCAGCCGCGGTAATACGTAGGTGGCGAGCGTTATCCGGATTTATTGGGCGTAAAGGGTGCGTAGGCGGTATGTTAAGTATAAAATAAAAGCCCGAAGCTTAACTTCGGTTCGTTTTATAAACTGGCAAACTAGAGTACAGTAGAGGCAAATGGAATTCCTAGTGTAGTGGTAAAATGCGTAGATATTAGGAGGAACACCAGTGGCGAAGGCGATTTGCTGGGCTGTAACTGACGCTGAGGCACGAAAGCGTGGGGAGCAAATAGGATTAGATACCCTAGTAGTCCACGCCGT
>OIYS01000195.1_pt1 | contig 44130 bp, 27 predicted proteins | sample 1588271 | NCBI WGS metagenome assembly OIYS01 (sample SAMN03283286) | human gut metagenome | biome: human-associated habitat; material: feces | host: Homo sapiens | place: Peru | collected 2012 | reverse complement strand
GTATATATTATTCATTTGAATTTTTAATTTTTAATGATATAATTTAAATAGTTTACATGGAATAATTAAGAAAATAAAAAATGACCATACCGAAGTGATCTTTTTAACTCAAAATTATATGAATAGCAAAATCAGTTGTCATTTGAAGGAAGCACCTCTAAGAGAGTGCGCCGAAAGTATTATGGCTATTCAAAATGATAGTATATTAAAGGCGTATATGAATAAGGCCAAAGTAGTGGCAAAAGAATCCGGTGCGGTTATTTGCGATCTTTTTTCCGTATGGGAAAAGATGTCGGGTGGTGGCGTTGATACAACTGAGCTTCTTGCAAACAATAAAACCGCAAAATTTATTTTTAAAAATATTTCTGATTTTAGCAGACAATTTCCAAGATGGTTAATCGAGTTTTAAGCATAAAAACTTAAACTTTTTTACAAACCAACTAAAAAAATAAAAATATATTAACAATTTAATAAAATATATAAAAAACATTGACTTATATTTTTTTGTGATAAAATAATAACAAGAATTCATTTGATTTATTTATACAACCTCCGCAATATAATTATTAACTTCTCAGGCGGAGGTATAAATATTTAAAGGAGTGTTTTTAGTAATTATGCAAATTTAATGGAAGTTCTGTTTGAAAGAGGGAGAATATCTGTTATTATTTAAAATTTTAAAGGAGAGTTTTAGTATGTTAAGTTTCAAAAAAGTGTTTAATAGGATTTTGGCAGTCGCCTGCGTGCCTGCGATTTTAGTTTGCGGTATACCGTTGACTGCTTCTGCCGAAACAGCGGTTCCTGTAAATGACGGTAATAGTGTAGACGCTACAGAGGCTAAAACTGTTGAACATTTACAGCTTCGCAAGGGTGATGGTACAGAGGGGCAGATTTATCATCCGGGCGGTTTTACTTCACCGGTAAGAAGCTTCGATGCTGACGGTGCAGGTTGGGCTAATAACCATCATATATATATGCCTGCTAATACCGATATTTTCGGTTATGATAATATTTCCTTTACATTTAGCTTTGATAATCAGGCTGAGTATGATGTCTGGAAATACCATACATATTTTTACATAAAAGATTCTTCTTCAAATCTGGTGTTTTATCCTATGCCTACCGATTTAAAGACAGGAGATAATACCATAACATTAGACCTTTGGCTTGCAGTTAAGAATAATGTTGATTTAACCGCCACTTCAATGGTTGGTGTTATGTCAGTTCCACAGGGCGCATGGCATTCTTCACGGCAGGGTGACTTTGAAAGTCCTGACCTTGGCTATACCGATACCACTGAGGGTGCATTGGATTTCACTTTTAAAATCACAAATATCTGGGCTAATTTAGAAGAGTATGGCCATATTGACCGTCTTGACGCAGGCGCATACAAGGCTTGGGGTGCTCCGGTCGGTAATTTTGATTGGGGTAATTTCTATTCCTTTACACCGGTTGAGCCTATGGATATTTCAGGATACGATTATTTCGAATTTGACCTTTATGTGAGCGATGCTGCCAAATTAAGAGCGGAGCTCGGCTCAAGCACAAATGCTCCTTTCTGGACATCATTTGTGTTACGTTTTATCGACTCAGAGGGTAACTGGTGGCATTGGTCGATTAGTTCTGCCGACATTAAAACAGGTTATAATCATATAAGAATTCCCGTGTATGAGATTCCTGCTTCACACGTCACTGATTTAGCAAGTATTCTTAGCTATCAGGAAAGCAACGGAACCCCCTGCTCCCCCGTTTACAACTATATTTTGGGCGCCGTTAATTTCTGCGGTGTAAATGCTTCCGCCAAAATAGACGGTGTTTATGATGACGATATGATGTTCCAGCAGAACAAGCCTATTGTAGTTACCGGTTCGGGCACAAAGGATGCTAAGGTTAAGGTTGAGCTTATCGCTGATAAGGACGGTTCTGTTATCCGCACAAGCACAATAGCTGTTCCTGAAAGCGGGATTTGGAAAATTGAATTTGAGCCTTTAAAGGCAAGCTTTGATACATATACTCTTAAGTTCTATATTGACAATGAAACAGCTCCTGAAAAAACAGTTACAAACGTAATTATTGGTGACCTTTATGTAGCTTCGGGTCAGTCCAACATGGCTATGAATATGTGGGAAACTCCCGAAGGTGCAGATTGGTATAATAACAATACCTACGGTGTAAACGGTAATCCTAATATTCGTGTGTTCTCTATGAATGATACTTACTGGGAAGGTAAAGATGTTCCTTACGAGCCTGACCGTAATGCAGTAGTGGGTTATTGGGCAGTAGGTAATGAAAAGGATTACTATGATACCTCTGCAGTAGCATATAACTTTGCTGATTCAATGCAGAAGAAGTTAGGCATACCAGTTGGTGTTATGGACGTTTCTTTGGGCGGAAGCTCTATTTTCTCATGGATTTCACGTGATGCCATTGAAGCAGATGAAGAATTACTTGCATATTTAAAGAGCAGTAACAGATATTACGATGAATCAAACTGGGGCGGCGCTAACGCTCAACTACAGATGACCTCACTTTACAATATGAAGGTGGCTCCTGTAAGCAGTATGTATGTTTCGGGTGCAATCTGGTATCAGGGCTGTAACGAGGTAGGCATTGGCAAGGGTGTATATACTAATGCTTTAAAGGTATTACGCAAGAGCTTTGCAGATACATTCAACTATACTGATGGTGAGTTACCGTTTATTTTGGTTGAGCTTGCTCCTTACGGATACACAGACCCATCGCTTCCTGAAATGTGGGATCAGATGACCTTGGCTGCCGAAACATATGAAAATATGGGTGCAATTACCATTTATGATTTACCGCTTGATTGGGCATATAAGAGCTGGACCCCTGGCGGTTGGGGTATTGAACACCCGATACACCCAGTTACAAAGAAGCCTGTAGGTCAAAGATTGGCTGAGGCTATGTATGCCAGAGTTTATGACAGCAGCTACGGTGAAGCTACTGCTCCTGTTTGGAACGGTGCTATGACCGTTGAAGGTAAATACGCTTACCTCGATTTTGACCACGTCGGCGACGGTCTTGCCACCCCGGACGGTCTTGCACTTGACGGTTTCTCAATTACAAATGCAAGAGGTGTATTTGTAAACGCTAAGGCAGAAATAGTTGACAAAAATACCGTTAAGGTATGGAGCGATAATGTAGACATTCCTGTTGCGGTTTCTTATTGCTATGATAACTACAGCGTTACCTCTAACCTTTACGGCACACAAAACGGCGATAAGTTCTTACCCGTTGCACCTTTCATAACTACAGATGATGTAGAAATTCAGCGTGCACAGAACAACAGCTGGTACGCAGTAGACGACGCTACTTTAGAGCACTTCATAGATTTCAAGTTCGGATTCTACGATGCCTGGTCTGCCGAAGGCGCTACAGCTGAAATAGTTACCGATGTTAAGGATTACGGCGACGGTTCATTAAAGCTTACCTATACAGGTGAAACTGATACATTCTATGCTTCGCCAACTTTAACAGGCGCTGACGGTGCTATTTTCACTGATATTAACTATAATTACTCATTCTATGACCGTATTGACTTTAAGGTTAAGAATACAGGCGCGGCTTTAACGCTTGATAAGGTTTCTTTCTATTCGAACGGTGTTTGGTATCATGCTGAAACTGATAAGGCGCTCTCTGCTAACAGCGGTTGGGTGGAAGTTACCGCAGACCTTAACAATCTTGTTGATGAAAACGGTAACGTTTACAAAGATTCAACCAGACTTTCAGCTGTTACTGAAATTAGATTAGTATTCGGTGCAGCGGCAGGTAACGGTGCAGTTTATGTTGATACCTTCCAGCTTGGAAACTCAACCTACGGCGAATTTAAGATGATTCCTGAAGAAACTAAAACTGCCAGCGTGGGTAATATGGGCGTTGGATTCAATTACGGCGCAGTTACAAATACCGCTTACATCGGCGATACATATCTTATGTACAATGCTGACGGTGTAGATGTTTCAGATTCTGATTATCTCGAATTTGATTTATATATCAACGATGTAGATGAGGTTAAACGTCTTAACGATTTGGGTTATAGCTTCTCAATGTGGATTTCGGCAAGTAAGGCTTCAAGACATGTAAGTCGTTGCAGTTTCAGTATAAATGAACAGTTGGTAAAATCAGGTTGGAATCATATAAGAGTTGCTATCAGTGATATTACTTATAAAGAGTCTGGCTTTACATTTAAGCATTTGCATTATTTCTATCTTATCTGTAGCAAAGAAACCGAAAGAACTGAAACCTCACTTTATGTGAAGCTTTCAAACTTTGTTCATACCGTTCATGCGGGCGACTTAACCGCTGACGGAGTGATTAATATACTCGACCTTGTCAGAATGAAGAAGGTACTGGTCGGGGAAGATGTGGAATATGATATATTAGCGCTCGATGTTGACCGAAATAATTCTTATGAACCTGCAGTTGATTTTACCGCTTTAAGAAAGCAGCTTTTGAGAGCTTCTGATGATATTCGGTTGAATCATATTAAAAACTGATAAACGCCCCCTATGCGTATTTTCCGCATAGGGGGCGTTTTGAATGGTGGCGTTATAGTTAATTTTCGCGAATAAGTCTAAAAACTTTAACAGAGTGGGGTGCAATTTTACACTTTAACGTTTGCATAATACCGAGATTTTCCTTAAGCCAGACATCTCGTACAGTATAACCTGCGGGTATTTCTAATGTTTCGGTAAATTCGTCATTGTTTAAATTAAAGAGAGCAAAGGCTGTATCCCCGTTTTCTAAATTGCGGCGGTAAATACGCACACTTTCGTCCGCCTTAATATTTTCGGGGTAGTCAGCTAAAGCATCCTGATTTATTGCGATTATTTCTTCGTTGCAAATCATATCGAATTCAAAGTCGGTAAGACTGTCAAGCCTGCAGCTAAGCTGAATCGGTGATGGAAAAAAGGCGCGCATGGTGTAGCAGAAAAGCTCTTCCTCATCGGTAAGACCGCGAACAGAGTTGTTCCAATCCGTATGACCTATTTCCAGCATATCAAGGTCATAAAAATGACCCTGACATACTATGGGTTTCCACTTATCCACAGTATCGAAAATTTTCATTACCGTTTCCCAATTATCAATGGAGTCTACTCTGTCTCTCCAGGAACAGCAGTTTTTCTTCCAATATGCCGCATAGTTAAAATCGGCAAGCACGGTTACGCAAAAGGCAATTTCTCTTTTAGAATTAAGCAATGCTTTTTTCATAAAATCGGCGGTATAAGGATCTGTAAGCGCCCAGTCGTATTTCAGATAATCAAAGCCCCATTCTTCCCATTGGCGCACATTGTTTTCTTCCATATGTTCCGTGCCTACGCCTCCGTTGCATCCTGTAAGTAGGATATCGGGCTCGCCGCGGGTACATCCGGGGATAGATTCAAATTCTTCGGGACAGCCCCAAGCAGTAAGCATAGGGGTGGAATATATTCCGGCCCGAAGCCCTAAGGAATGGATTCTATGGCACATTTTTTTCATATCCGGGAATTTCGAGTAAAAGCTGCACCACTGAATCAACATGGTCGGAATTGTAGCAGCTTTTAAACCGCTCGAAAAGAGTGAGAGCCTGCTCACAGTATTGCGCCGCGTCAATATCCGGGTCATATTCGGTATTGTCGTAGAACATTTCCTCGGTTTCACGCTTAAACGCTATGTTCGCAAGCTTTTTGTAATTGTTGGTCGTAGAGTCAAGCGTTTCCTTTACAAGCTCGCGGCAGATAACCGATGAGGTGTCCTGCTTATTATCCCGGCAGTAAATGCGGTAGATATGCGTACCGCCGGCGTCCTTATTAACCACACGGTCCTTAAGCGCTGTGGTAGCGTAACGGTACGCGCTTGCCGCAGATTCTCGCGCGGGCTTTACCTTCGGTAAATTAAAAGCCTTGCCAAGCTCTATAAATCTATCTTTCGGTATTAAAATATTTGCTGTAGAATAATAGAGCAGCTTGCCTATAATTCCGCTGTTTCCCTCGTTTACTCCCATATATGACTGCATTTCCGGCATAAATCATTGTCCTTTCCGTATTTTTTCCTCATATTCTTTTTTGAGCTTTCTAAATAAAAATAGTGATAGGTAAGTCCCTGATATTATCTCAGACTTTTCCCCCACTCCACACCGTGCGTGCGATTTTCACCGCACACGGCGTTCCATCGATACATTTTATAAAAAGTTTAATAAATCCCATTCGAAAAACCAAATAATTCCATCTTATCGGCTCATTTCCTGCTAATTCTCTTAGTTTATTGACCATTTGAATTTGCGTCTTATTAAGATTAAGCAAAGCTAGGTATTTCTTAATTGTTTCAGCAGTAGTGGCGTGAATAAGCCTATGCACAGGTTTAAGTATTAAAACCAAATTTGCATATTTATCAGTACCGCCGTCGCATTTGGGCTTTTTATGGTGACAATGTATATCTTCAAGTATTTCAAAAGATTTACCTGTGACTGCACATTTGCCCCATTGGGCAGAGAACAAAGGAATTCGATTGTCTGCATATTCAACACTTTTGCCATATTGTGGCTGTAACATAATATCCTGCATTAAATGTGTATTTATCTGCAACTTATTATGTTTTCCACTCCTGCCCTCAGGCGTATATGGATTATCGGTTCGCTTTTTACCCATAGGGTTTTTATGCTGAACATATCCTATCGGATATATGGGTAATCCGCAACTCTTACTAAAACGCAGCATAGAAGATTTACCAAATCGTTCTAATTCTGTTTTAGTAAGTTTTCTTCCTTTGTTTCTGTCTTTCGTGAGCCTATTACCGCCAAGAAGCCTGTTTGTGAAAACAGTCATAACTGCTCTATGCAGAACTCTGCAATCGTGGTTTATTCCCATTGCAATGCGATAGTAATTTTGAATACCTAACACCATACTGTTGTATGTACAAAAGAAGTGGTTACTCATTGGTGTGCAAAAACAATGCATGAAACTTCTGCAAATCACTGTTCGCGTGCTTCCGTAATACGACAGTTTTTAAAGTATTTGAATAGGATAGAGCAATATTTCTTCTATTTCTCTCTTGCTTTCATGTACTGGAGAAAGATTTAATCCGCCTTCGGGAGAACCGTGTGCAGCAAAATGCTTTGGACAAGCAGCTATATTAAATTTTTGAATTTCATTAACATATATTGAATGATGGTTTCAAAGCCTGAAAATGTGTAGAAAACTATTTTCAAAATTCCGATAGAAAATGTCTGATATTCGTTATGTATCTGAGCATAACTTTTTCCGGAATGGTATAGATTTACTATAGTCTTTTTAAATTCAGATGTGTATTTGTTTTTGGCAGACATTATAATTCCCCTTTCCTGTCTGCTGCTTTACTTACTTTTTGTTTCGCTGTCCACTTTTTTAGTATACATCTGAGATTTGAGCGAACGGTAGGAGCAAGAGGAATGAGTGACAATGGCGGCATAAGCTGCTGCGGGCAAGGAAATGTGAGCAATAGTGTTAAGATTTTGAGCGGCGTTTATACCGTGAATCCAAAGCCTTTACTGACCGGTCTGTTTAAAGCGTGAATTAAGAAGATTGGTATTAAGCAAATATAATGTGATGAACTAGACGACAGAAAACGCAAACAATAAAAGGATAACTTTGTGCATATTTTTGTATATATTATTCATTTGAATTTTTAATTTTTAATGATATAATTTAAATAGTTTAACTCATAAAATAAACTGTATTTTAGGTGATAAAAGTGAAAATTATTGAAAAGCTTAATGCAAAACGTGATATATATAATGCACCGCCGGTTACGATTGCTTTTTTGGGTGATAGCGTCACACAGGGATGTTTTGAATGTTACATAGATGAAAACGGTTGTATTGAAACGGTATTTGATAATAAAAGTGCTTATAGCGAAAGGCTCAGAGAGTTGCTTTCTACGCTGTACCCTATGGTTCAGGTAAATATAATAAACAGCGGAATAAGCGGGGATACGACAGAAGGGGCGTTAAAGCGTCTTGACAGAGATATTTTGGCTTATTCTCCTGACTTGGTTGTTGTGTCCTTTGGACTTAATGATAGTGGCAAAGGACTTGAAGGTTTAGCAGTTTATGCGGATAACGTGCGAGAAATAATTGAGAAAACAAAAAATGACAATACTGAAGTAATTTTTTTAACTCAGAATTATATGAATAGCAAAATCAGTTGTCATTTGAAAGAAGCGTCGCTAAGAAAGTGTGCTGAAAATAATATGATTATTCAAAATAATAATGTATTAAAGGCATATATGGATAAGGCCAAAACAATAGCGAAAGAATCCGGCGCAGTTATTTGTGACCTTTTTTCTGTATGGGAAAAGATGGCAGATGGTGGCGTTGATACAACTGAGCTTCTTGCAAATAAAATAAATCACCCTATAAAAGAGTATCATTATTATATTGCAATTAAATTATTAGAAACTATGTTTGAAATTTAGGAGGTCGTCAAAATGAAAACTATTAAGGAAAAGTATCTTGTGGTTGGTGCGGACTTTGCAGGCTTTCCGCTTAAAGAGGCAGTAGTGGCACACCTTAAGGCAAAGGGATGGATTATCGAGGATCTTGGTGTTACTAAGGATAGCGATTCCGATGACACAGATAATATGTTTCATCGTATAGGTCTTCGGGTAGGCTCAAAAATCAGTGAAGGCGAGTATGAACGCGCATTGTTATTCTGCGGTACCGGTATGGGCATCCATATAGCTGCAAGTAAATGTCCTCATGTACATGCAGGTGTTGTTGAAAGCGTCCCGGCTGCTCTTAGAGCCATTACAGGAAACGGCGTTAATGTTCTTGCTATGGGTGCCTTTTATGTTGCTCCTCAAATGGGTTGCGATATTGCCGATGTATACTTAAATGCCGAACTTGGAAGTGGATATGAATGGTGGCATAATTTTTACGAATTCCATAAGCTTGCTATTGATGAATTGGAAGCTTTTGATTATGAAGAATATAAGAAAAACGGATTTAGAATTAATCATCTTGGAGATTATCCTTTAGTGCTTGAAACAAAACCGGAATAATCTTTAAATCCTGATGGAGCCTAATACAAGGTTTTATCGGGATTTATTGTATACGGTGGTAAGAAACTGAAGAAGTATTCTCTTTATGTTAAATAATTCGGGAAGAAGGAACAAAAATGAATCAGTTTAATGCGCGATTTATCAAATCGCCTACACCGTTTGACCCTGCCGACTATGCACAGTCGTATGCCCCTATATTTCGCAGGAGATTCTTTGTAGAAAGCCAAGGAAATGCTTTGCTTCGATTTTGCGCATTAGGATACGGCTATTGTTATATTAACGGCAAGGCCGTAAGCGAGGATCTTTTTTGCTCGGCTGTAAGTGAATACGACAAGCTTGTATGGTATAACGTATACAATGTTTCAAAACTTATTAAACAAGGTGAAAATATTATTGCAGTCATACTTGGAAACGGTTTTTTCAATGAAAATTTCCCTTCTGTATGGGGTAATAGTAAAGCTGATTGGAGAGATAATCCCAAGTTTGCGTTGTCACTTAATCTTAACGGAAAAGATATTCTCGAAACTGATGAATGCTTTTTGTGTACGGATAATTCTTTTATTACCTATAATGAATTGCGTAGCGGAGAAACATTTAATGCCGAAAAATATAATATCAATTGGAATAAATTGAATTTTGATGATTCGGAATATAAAAAAGCAATCTTTGATATGAAGATGAATTCAGTCGAGAGAAGGCTGTGTCCCTGTGAGCCGATACGCGAATTTGAGGAATTTGATTTTGTGTCTGTGGTTAAGACTGATGAAGGGTATCTTCTTGATTTCGGTGTTAATATTTCCGGGTATGTACGTTTGTGTATAAAAGAAAAAATTGGCACGGAAATTGTTATCAAACACGCAGAAGAGGCAAACGAGGACAATACATTAAAGCTTAATAATCTTGATATTTTTTATCCTACGGTATGTTTTCAAACCGACAGGATTATATGCAACGGTGAAAAAATCGTATGGTCTCCTAAGTTTACATATCACGGTTTTAGATTTATTATGGTAAACGGTTTATCAAAGGCTCCGCAAAAAGGTGAATTTAAAGCTGTATTTGTCCATCAAGCAGTTAAAAGAATATCTGAATTCAAGTGTTCGGATGAGCTTATAAACAAAATATATGATGCCGGAATAAGATCAACACTTTCTAATATGCATTATGCGCTGACGGATTGTCCAACCAGAGAAAAGTTGGGATGGACGAACGACGCTCAAGCTTCGATAGAGCAGATTTATACAAATTTTGCAGTGAGTGCATTTATGGAAAAATGGGGAACGGATATATTGTTTTCTATGCGAGAAGACGGACAGATACCGGCAATAGTGCCTTCGCATGGCTGGGGATTTGGATTTGGTCCTGTTGCGGACGGGGTTTTATTTGAACTTCCGTATAAAGATTATCTTTATACTGGAAATCCACAAAAGATGATAGCCTTCCTTCCGTATTTAAAAAGATACTATTCAGAGTATTATAAAAGTAGCAGGCTTGATAAAAAAGCATGGCTTGTTGATTGGGATGGTCACAGCAATCGTTACGATGATAAGGAATTTATTTATTGGTTTTATATGATTAAATTCTGTCAAATAATTATGCTAGGCCAAAAACTTTCGGGCGAAGAAATTTCAACACAGTATAAAACCGATTTATTAAATGCACAAAAGCAAATAAAGGAAAAATACATTGATAAGAATGGTTGTGCGGTTGTAGATTGCCAAACATTAACGGCAATGCTTTTAAGTATTAAGCTTACGAATAGCAAACCGCTGATTGCTCAACTTAAAAGGCGAGTAGAAGCCGATAATTTTCATTTTACAAGTGGAATGCTGGGTCTTCAATATATTTATGATGCACTTTTTGAAAACGATGCTGCAGAATATGCATATAGATTGATTACCGTAAAGGGAAAACCGTCTTTTTCTTATTGGTTTGAAAACGGAGCAACAACGCTTTGGGAAACATGGGAACAGGGACACACAGATTCAAGAAATCATCATATGATGTCAAATGTTTTATCAAACTTTTTTAAATCATTATTGGGGATTTGTCCTGACATTGATTATCCGGGATTTGAGAGGGTACAATTAAAACCCTGTTTTGTTAACAATCTTGAATTCTGTTGCGGAAGTATTGATACGGTTAGGGGAAAAATCAGCGTTGAATGGAAAAGAGAAGACAATTATATTAAATACAAGGTTATCTTATCGGAAGGCATTAAAGCATTTTTCGGCAGCGAGGAACTTAAACCCGGTATAAATGTTTTTAAGATTGATAAAAGGTTTGTTGAAAAAGTCCAATAAAAGCAAGGACGCTGAAAAAAGTCATATCTACAAAAGTAGGTCTGACTTTTTTCAGCGTCCTTGCTATATAGCGGTTTTTCATGTGTCTACCTTTATTTTACTATTGCCTCAAATGAGTGATTGTTTTGAAGAAAGTTCACTGTCAACTTTGGGAGCAAATTGAAGAGTACTGTTCCTTGCAATGAATTTAACCGGTATATAACGAGTTTCAAAATAACATTTATTAGGATGAATTATTTTTTGATACAAAATTTCTGCAGCAGAGCGTCCAATTTCGTAAAAATTCTGGTCAATTGTGGAAATTGATGGTATTGATGTTTTGGAAAATGACAGATTGTCAAAACCGATAACGGCGATTTTCTTTTTCTGCTGAGAGATTAGATTTGATATGGCAAGCGCAAAAGCATCCGAGCAACAGAAAAATCCGGTAGCATCAAGACAGTTTGCTACACAATTGCTTGCAAAATCCTTTATAGAATCAAAATTGTTCTCAAAAACCAGCTTTGAATCAAATTCTATGCCGTTTTCTTCAAGAGCAAATTTGTATCCGTTGAAACGCTCTGAAACCGTATTTGAATTTGGTATGTTTCTGTTAGCGCAAAATACTATTCTACGATGTCCCATATCTATAAGATGTTTGGTAGCGGTATAACCTCCTGTAAAATTACAGCTTGTTACATAGTTGCAATTTAATAGATCAGGTTTTGTATCAATAAAAACAAGGTTAGAGTTGCTCTTGAGTAAAGAATGATAAAGCGATAGATTATCAACACTCGAACAAGGAGAGATAATCATATTTTTAAAATTGTTTTGATAATACTCTTTTATTAGATTGCTTTCTTTTTCAGAGTTATCATCACTTAAAAGAAGCAACGGCTTGAAATCGGTGGTCGAAAAGTAATCCTGTATACCCTGATACATTTCATTAAAACGAAATGTGGTATTTGCTGTAGAAAGAATTACAAGTACAAGATGATTGTCTTGGTTTGAACAGACATAATATCCACTTCCTTGACGAGATTCTAATAACTGTTCATTTTTTAAAATGCTTAGCGCTTTACGAATGGTAACGCGGCTAACTCCAAGCATTTTGCATAATTCATTTTCTGAAGGAAGTCTTGAATAAATCGGAAATACGCCGGTGTTTATTTTTTCTTTTATAAAAGCTACCACATTATCAGATTTAAAATTTCCTTTTGGCATTTTAATATCATCCCTCATTCAGGTTTTAAGCAGAAAAAATGAGATTAATAACTGTATTAGTATTATTATAGTTAAGTATATAGGCAATTTGTCTTGATGTCAAGAAAAAATACAAGTTACAGAGAATTGTATTTTGTTGTGTTTTAAATTATACAATACAAGTACATAATACAAATTTAACAAATATATAAATAATAAAATAAAACCCTTGACTATTTGTCAATTATGTGGTATAAAAGTATTAGTGATATTTCAATAAAATATTAAAAATTCAAATCCAAAATACAAATTTAATTAAACTTGTATTTTGGAAAAGTGAAAATGCCCTTCGGGCGGAATGGAGTTTTGTTATGAGTAAAAAGTTTTTAGCAATTGTACTTTTACTATGTGTGGTGATGATGTCATTCGCAGGATGCGGAGACACCACTACTACTACAATCTCATCGGATTTTATAATAACAAGCGGCGATTCATCTTCATCCGGCACTGATGATACTAAGACATCAGACGAACAATCTTCCGGAACTAACGGTAGCCAAACGGTGCAACAAAATATAAAGAATCCTCTTGAGGTTAATCTCGGAGGTGCGGAAATAACGATATACTCTGTTGATAAAGATGCATTTAACACATCTGCCAAAGCTTCAACCAAGAGCGATCAATCAAGAATTGATATGCTTAAAAAGCTCGAAAAGAAGATCAACTGCAAGATTGTGAACAAATATGTTTCGGCAAGCCAGATTCAAACACAGGCATTTGCTACGATTTCTTCCGGCAAAAGTCTTTCACACCTTATTTTGACAAACGCCTATATGTCAGCAGGTCTTGTTTCTAATAAAACGGTTGAGAACATTAAAAATGTGCCTACAATGGATGTAACAAAAGATTATCTTAATGTTGGCGGAGCAGTAGAAGCTTCAACATACGGCGGAGGAACTTGGTATGTTGCTGAGCCGATTAAAATTTACACATTGGCACAAGGTATCTTTTTCAATAAGCGCGTGCTCAATGAAATTGGTGCGAAGGATACCGACCTTTATAAGCTTGTTACGAATAAACAATGGACTGTTGGAAAGTTGAAAGATCTTGCTGCCAAAGCTGTAAAGGACCTTGACGGGAAACCCGGAATGACCGGTGAAGATCGTTGGGGTATCACATATATTGATGCCGCTTCTTCTTTTGCGCCGACCATACTTGAGGCATGCGATGTAAAAATGCTTGTAACTGATCAATCGGGAAAAATCAAGTATAATATGGAGAGTCCGGAAGTTATAAATGCAATTAATCTTGCTAATGATATTGTCAAATCAAACTACTCGCTCTTAAAGGACGGTAAAGATGATGATGCTATTAAGCAGTTTACATCAGGTAGATCATTGTTCTTGTACGGCCCGGTCTTTTATGTTTCCAAACTTAGCGATATGGAGGATGATTTTGGTTTCCTACCGTTCCCGAGTAACAAGTCAGATGGAAACTATAACAGTGCCGTTAACTGGAATACTTCTGTTTTAATGATACCTAAAAATCTAAGTGCTAAAGAGCTTAAGAACGCAGGTTCCTTTCTTCAAGCATACTGTTATCTTGCTAATGACGTAAATACATCTGTAAAAGAAGATTATACGGCAAGATATTTTCGTGATGATGAATCTGGAGATAATTTTGCCCTTGCTGCGAAGATGCAAAAACTAACTGTCGCACAATCTATATCCAATACTAATGAAGCTATTTTAACGGGTACTTATCGTGTTATATGGAATCTAATAGGTAAGAACACAGCCGCATCAACCGGAATTCAATCTTCCAAATCGGCAGCTGTTTTGGCTATTGACGAGTTAATGAAGAAAATAAAAAAATAGTTTTAATTACAGTTATTAAAAATATATAAAATGAAAAGACCTTATCTTTGTGGGAGGTACTTATGAAGAAGATACTTGCTATTTTCGCTGCTTTTGCTATATTTTTAAGTAGTGCAGCTACTGTAAATGCGGCAGAAGGTAAATACAAGGGGAGAACTGATTTTTTATGGGGAGTAACATCCCATGACAGAAGCTACGAATCTTATTCGGCAGATCCTGAAATCTATATAAAAGCAACCGCAGAGACAGGAGCAAAGCTATTTCGTATAGGTTTTAATACACCTCTTGATATTGAGGGACTTGAGTATCTTGATAAGATTGTTAAATTATGCAATGAATACGGAATGAAAATTTTGGTTTTGCTGAGATTTGTAACATATGAGACCGAAGATGTTTATATGAACACCAATTATTTTGAAATGGTGGCAAGTCGTTACAACGGTAAAAGCGGTCATGGCTTTATAGATTATTTTGAAGTCGGTGCCGAAGAAGATGTTCGTATGCTTGATAATAGATGGCCTAACGGCGGCGGCCCTTCCGGTGATTCATTGGACCATTATTATGAGGCTGATATTGTAAAATGGCAACAACTTTATGCAAGCTGTATTAAGGGAATAAGAGCAGCGGGAAAATCCAAGATCGTTATTGATTTTTCACATCTCCATTATGCACCGCTTTTGTATATGTACGAGCATGGACTTGATTTTGATATAATCGGGTTGGATTGGTATACAAATATGGGGCCATTAAACACGGTCTTAGATCCGGTGCTTATAAAATTCCCGCACGATATTATTATTACCGAAACGAATTTATGGACAACTGCGGAAACGGATCAGAATAATCTGTCTGAATATAACCGTCTTTATGAATTTATGGATCTGGCATACGCAATTTCCAGAGTAAAGGCTCTTTTGGTTTATGAACTAATGGATGAACCCGCATTTGAGAATTGGGAGAATACCTTTGTTACCCAAGAGGCGCATTTCGGTCTTTGCGAAACAAATCGTAATGGCACCATAAAAAGCTTTAAGCCTATATATTACAAGATTCAGGAGCTTTGGGGAGGAGGGCCTGTTGTAAAACAGGAAATTGCATATGAAAAACCAAAACAGGACGATTCCGACAATGAAACATCTTCTATCCCTAATAAAATTGAAAGCCCATCTTCTGGTAATTCATCGTATGAACAGATTACAGAATCAAATATTTCCGATATTGGGAATGTTCAAGATGTACCAAAGAAAAATATTGAGCTTAAGCAGATTGTCGAGACAACTACAAAAAAGGTGTTTCCGTGGCTATGGTTTATTGTTGGAAGTGCGGTTATATGGGCGTTAGGGATTGCATTTCTGTTTGGTTTTGTAATTAAGCCGCAGTTTATTAAAAAGCTACTTAAAAAATAAAATTTCGGCAAGTGTTTTTTCGTGAGGAATGTATGATGATAAAAAAGAAAAAAGTTAACTCCTTAATAATTGCAGTTTCTCTTATGTCCGGTTGCTTTTTTACGGGCAATACAATATCTGCAGAGACTAATTTTTCTTCCGATGGTTCAATGCCATATATAGCCTATGAGCAGCAGACCGATCAGAATTCTCAAATATACAATTCTGGAGCCGATATATCATTAAATACATTAAATCCGATTGAACAATCCGAAAACACGATTATCAGGGATAATTTTCATGAGCTTGGAGAGGCGGCAATTGTTATTCCCGATAATGGATATGCAGAATGGAGCTTTACTGCCGAGTCGGATTGTGCAAAAATCCTTCGTATTAAATATGCTGCAGCCAAAACTTCTAGCGGAAATTTGGAGCTGGAATTAGAACTGGACGGAAAAACTCCTTTTAAGGAGTCAAATCTTATAAGCATGCGTCGCACCTTTACTCAAGGCGGCGGCAAATTTGAATCAAATGTTTCCGGTAATGATATTCTTCCGGCAACTGTTGAAAAACTTTGTTGGAATGAGTATGATGTTTCTGATTCGTCTGGTTATGCACAGGACGCATTTGTTTTTATGCTTAAAAAAGGAGAACATCGATTACGGCTTACAGGCTCAAGAGGCGAAACTGCATTCGGCGCCATCGATTTTATTTCAGCAGAAACCGTATTGACATATTCTGAGTATAAGAATAAGTATTCAAATGAAAAATCAGCACTCGCTCAATCTTTGATATTAGAAGGAGAGGCATTTGCCACAAAGAATGCTTCAACAATTCTGCCGAAAATAGATCACACATCGCCGGCTACAAGTCCGCAATCGCCGTATGCGCTTAAATATAATACTGTAGGAGCAAACAGTTGGAAAACAATAGGTGATTCTATTACATGGGAATTTTCCATAGAAAAATCTGGAAGCTATGAGATTGCTGTTCGTTTTCGTCAAAATTTAGCAGATGGTATTTTTGCCAGTCGAAAGCTTTATATTGATGGAAAGCTTCCTTTTTCAGAGGCAGCTTCTCTTCGCTTTGAATACAATCAAAATTGGCAATGCAAAAAACTAGGTGATGATAAAGAAGATTACAAATTTTGGCTAAGTGAAGGTAAACATACCATAACTCTTGAGACAGTGGCAGGGGATGTAAGAAACATTGTCAGTCAGGTTGATATTACTCTTAATTCTTTGAATCGTATTTACCGTCGGATTGTTAAGGTGACCGGAAATTCACCTGATGTAAATAGAGATTATAAGTTTAACGAGTTAATACCCAATGAATTAAAAGAAATGGAGGAACTGGCTAAGGTATTAAAAAAATGTATTGCAGATATTAAGTTTAAGGCTGGTGATTCCGGAAGTTATACATCAATTTTAGAAAAATTAGTTTTTCAGATTGAGAAAATGACCGATAATCCACGCAAGATTGCTGCAAATCTTGATATATTTAAGTCGAATTTGGGTTCATTAAGCTCGTGGTTGCTTTCAGCTGTTGAACAACCGCTTGAAATTGACCGCATATACATCCAACCGGAGATATCAAATCTTCCAAAGGCGGATGCCGGATTTTTTGGCAGAGTAAATTTTTCAGTAAAATGTTTTATAGCTTCATATGTAAACGATTACAATTCCATAGGTCAAACATCGGATGAAAACGAAAGTAGCGAAAAACAACTTGAAGTTTGGATTCAAACTGGACGCGATCAGGGTGAGATTATTCGAGACCTTATGAGTAGCTCATTCACCAAAGAAAATAATGTTACTATCAATTTAAAAATTGTTCCGGTAGGGACATTACTTCAATCTGTAATTGCGGGAATTTCACCCGATGTTGTTTTTGACTGTACCACAACAGAGCCTGTGGACTATGCTTTGCGCGGAGCTGTGGCAGACCTTACTCAGTTTGATGACTATGAGGAGTATTTTAAACGTTTTCCTGAGGCAGCTGTTCTGCCTGCAAGACTTAATAACGGTGTTTATGCAATGCCGCAAACCTTCGGATTTAATATGTTATTTTATCGTACTGATATTTTTGAAGAGTACGGTTGGAAAGTGCCGGAAACATGGGATGAATTAAAAACGCTTATACCATCACTGCAGTATAATGGGATGGAAATCGGAATTCCTCACGATACAGCAATGTACGCGATGCTTCTTTACCAAAACGGTGGAAAGCTTTACAAAGAAAACGGAAAATATACTAATCTAAAAACAAATACTTGTTTAGAATCATTTGTGGACTTTTGCGAATTTTTTACTCTTTATGATTCTCCGGCAACTTTTGATTTTGCTAACCGTTTTCGTTCGGGTGAAATGCCTCTGGCAATACAGAATTATACTATTTATAATCAGTTAATTGCTTTTGCTCCGGAAATTAAGGGACTTTGGAAAATGATTCCTGTTCCTGGCACTAAGGATAGTAACGGTAATATAAATAATGTTTCGGTAGGAACATCAACATTTATGATGATACTGGAAAACTCCAAAATAAAGCAAACAGCATGGGAATTTATAAAATGGTTTATGTCAGATGATACTCAAATTTCATATGCTATGCGCATGGAAAGTCTGCTTGGAAACTGCGCTAAGGTAAATACAGCAAATGCTCATGCTTTGGCCGGTATGGCGTGGAGTAGCAGTGAATATTCAGGTCTATCAGCACAGCTTTGTAATGTTGATGCCGTTCCGCAGGTGCCGGGTGGATATTATCTTGATCGTGTAATTAACTTCGCATTCAATCGCACTTATAACGGTTCTTCAGAACAAACAATGGGCGAGGATCCCGCAGAAGTCTTGACACAGTATATCAAAGAATTTAACGATGAGTTAGAACATAAAAGAAATGAATTCAGCGAGGTGCTGCAAAATGAAAAATAGTAATAATTTAATGCAGCAAATATTAAAAAATAAAAAATCTTATTTATTCATAGCTCCATTTATGTTATTCTTCACGATTTTTACTGTGTTGCCGGTAATAATTGCCATATTTTTGAGTTTTACATCTTTTAATGTTTTGCAGCCTCCTAAATTTATCGGCTTTGAAAATTACGGGCGTTTGTTTCTCAAAGACAGCGTATTTATGGTCGGCCTTAAAAACACTTTGGTCTTAGCGGTTATTTTAGGACCGGGTGGATATATACTAAGCTTATTGTGTGCATGGTTTATTAATGAGCTTTCGCCTAAAGTTCGTTCTATTGTAACTTTGATGTTTTATGCTCCGTCAATATCAGGCAATGCTTATCTTGTATGGAGTGTACTTTTCAGCGGTGACGAATACGGTTATATTAATAATATTCTAATTCAATTAGGGATTATAAATGGACCTATTCAGTTTTTCCAAAACACCAATTACATAATGCCGATAATTATTTTAATTTCTTTGTGGACCAGCCTCGGTACAGGTTTTCTATCTATGATTGCGGCATTTCAGGGTGTTGATAAAAGCTATTTTGAAGCCGCCGCAATAGATGGTATACGTAACCGTTGGCAGGAGCTTTGGTTTATTACAATTCCAATGCTTAAGCCACAAATGATATTTAGTGCAGTTATGAGTATTACTGGGGCATTTAGTGTCGGTGAAATAGTTACGGCACTTTGCGGATATCCGTCAACTGATTATGCTGCACATACAGTTATGAATCATCTTACCGATTACGGCGGAATAAGGTTTGAAATGGGATATGCTTCATCAATAGCAGTTGTTCTTTTTGTTATAATGATTTCTTTCAATCAGTTTGCAAAGAAGTTTATTTCTTCCGTTGGTAAATAACAAAGAAAGGATATAATCTAATGAGGGAAAAGCCGAAAAAACTGTATTTAAACAGATCTAAGGGTGGCAATATCCTTATTGCCGTTTTTCTGTGTGCAATGGGTTTGTTTATGGTATTACCAATGGTTTATGCGATATCAAACTCCCTTAAGCCTTTAAGCGAATTGTGGGTATATCCTCCTAAATTCTTTGTTGAAAATCCTACATTAAGAAATTTCAGAGATCTTTTAAGCCTTATGAGCGATAGTTGGGTTCCTTTTTCAAGATATTTGTCAAATACACTTGTGATTTCAGTTTTCGGTACAATTGGTCATATTTTTATGGCATCTTTATGTGCCTATGCACTTGCAAAACATGATTTTCCGGGTAGGAAGGTTATATTTCAAATAATAGTTTTGTCGCTTATGTTCAGTACTGCGGTTACAGGTGTACCTTTATATCTTATAATGTCAAAATTGGGTCTTATTGATTCACATTGGGCTATAATACTTCCGGCTTTTTCATCGTCACTCGGGCTATACCTCATGAAACAGTTTATGGAGACTTCTATACCGGATTCTTTGATAGAGGCTTCGCACATAGATGGTGCTAACGAGATTACTATTTTCTGGCGAATAGTTATGCCGCTTGTCAAACCGGCTTGGCTAACTCTTATCATATTTTCATTTCAGGGTCTTTGGGGGCAGGGCGGAACAAGCTATATACAGTCCGAAAATCTTAAGACTTTGAATTACGCCCTTTCTCAGATAGTGGCCGGCGGAATTGCCCGGCAAGGTGCAGCAGCAGCAGCCTCGGTAATTATGATGTTGGTACCGATTCTTGTATTTATTATAACGCAAAGCAATGTTTTAGAGACTGTTGCTACCTCTGGTATGAAGGATTGAGAAAGATATGTTAAAATATTTTGTTCGGATGTTTAGTATTTTAATAATTTTGATTTCATTATTTGGAATTAGTGTATGTGCTGCCGAAAGTTACGAAACATTTTCATATTCGTATGACGGAAATATACAGATAACTCCAGATGCATATGATGTTGAAAATGTTCTTTTGGAAATTAACGGAGCTGGAGCATTAAAAAACCCTCAAGATATAGTATACGATAAAAATAGCGGATGTTTTTTTATTGCTGATTCTGGAAACAATAGAATAATTGTAACCGACGGTGACTTAAATGCCGTGCATATTATTAATAGGTTTAATAATAATCAAAAATCGGATGCTTTATTAAATCCAATGGGTGTTTTTGTAGCAAAAACAGGCTACATTTATGTAGCTGATACCGACAACGGCAGGATTATTGTATTTGACAGAGATTATAATTTTTGGAAAGAAATTCCTACTATCTCGGCGGATATTTTGCCAGAAAACTTCAAATATAATCCTAAAGCGGTTGCTGTTGATTCTGCCAATAGAGTGTATGTAGTTTCACTTAATACAAATATGGGTGTAATTGTCCTTAATGAAAACGGAGAATTTGAATCATTTATAGGAGCTCAAAAGGTTTCTGCAAACGCCGTACAGTATATTCGGCGTTCATTTATGACAGAAGAACAGTTAGCAAGGACCCAAAGTTATGTTCCCGTAGAGTACAGCAATCTTGCTATCGACAGTAAGGGCTTTATCTATGTTACCTGCTCTCAAATCAACCGATATGATCTATATTCTGCTATTTGGTCAAGAAGTACTGCCAGCACCTATGCACCCATTAAAAAGATTAATCCATCCGGTACCGATGTTTTAAAACGCAATGGTTTTTTTCCACCGGCAGGAAATATTCTTTTCGGTGCTTACGATGGAAAAAAGTCTTCTAATCCGTCAGAGATAACCGAAGTTGAACTATTGGATAATGGAATTTATGCACTGATAGATTCGGGAAACGGGAAGCTTTATTTTTACGATTCTAACGGAAATTTATTGTATGCTTTCGGCGGTAAGGGAAGTTTTGCTGGACTTTACAATTCTCTTTGCGGTATAACTCATAAAGAGAATACAATTTACGCTTTAGACAGTGCAAGTGGTTCGGTTACCGTGCTTAATAAAACAGAATACGGCGTTTTGATTGACAAAGTTCTTAATTTTCAGGAACATCGTCAGTATGATAAGGCAGCGGCACTTTGGGAACATATTCTTTCCAAAAACAACAATTTTGATATGGCATATCTCGGTATCGGCAAAAATTTCCTTGAAAATGAAAAATATAAGGATGCTATGGAATATTTTAAATTGATAGGCAACAAAACTTATTTTGGTCAGGCATTTAAACTTTATCGCGAGGAAATTTTGGAAAAATACGGTTTATGGATATTTATTGCCGTTGTCTTAATTATTACGGCAGTAATATTCATTCTCAAAAAAATTAATGAGCATAACGAAAAGGCTTTGGAGTCACCTGCTAGTGGAAAGCTAACCGATCAGTTGCTTTATTCATTTTACCTTCTTCGTCATCCATTGCAGGGATTTTGGGGTATAAAAGCAGAAAAAAGAGGTAGTGTACTGGCGGCGACTATTATTTTAATAATTACGGCAATTAGTTCGGTTATCTCCGCTCTTGGCGGCTCTTATCTGAAAAGTGAGCGTGGAAGCCTCACTTCTGCATTTACAATTATATTGGGACTTTTGCTTTTTGTTGTTTGTAATATGTGTTTCACCTCTCTTATGGATGGCAAAGGAACCTTTAAGGATGTATATACGGCCGTTTGTTATTCAAGCGTGCCATATGCGTTGTTTACTATACCATGTACACTTATAAGCTATTTCTTGGTTTTAGATGAACTTAGTATTCTGGGAATGGTGTCTACAATGGCATTTTGCTGGATGATAATTTTGGTTGCTTTAGGATCTATGACTGTTCACGATTATTCCTTTGGCAAAAATATATTGGTTTGTTGTTTTACTATTGTAGGCATATTGTTTTTGCTGTTTATAGTACTTGTATTTATAAGTCTCAGTGGCCAAATGCTTTCGGATATTAGCAGTATTGTCAGTGAACTTAATAACCGTATGTGAGGTATAAAGAATGTTTAAAAAAGGTTTGGCATGTGCTTTGGCTGCGTTGTTTCTGATATCAGGCAGCTCTGCTTTTTTAAGCAGCGCCCAAAAGGAAAAAATCAATACGGCACTTGGTGCTTTGATTGAAACCGTCACGGGTGTCCCAGGCAAGACCTCGCTTTCTTATGGCTCGGCGGAAGAAATGATTTCCGCCATGCAAAAAATAGCTGTAAAGAATGGTATAGAGTTTTATTTTAATAAAAATGATATGACATTTGGTGTTAAAAATCTTTCTTCAGGTCATATTTATACATCTAATCCTTATGATGCGGCAAATGACCCAATGTACACTGGAGATGTGAAGAAAAATCTGGAATCTCAGGTCATCATATCCTTTTATGACAGTAATTATAAAAAGCAAAACATGTGGTCTTCTGAAGATTGTTTAAATTATGGTCAGTTTGAAACGCAGATTTATGAAAATGGTGTTATAGTACAACTATCACTCGGAGAGGATAAGCAAAAGCAGATTGTTCCTACGGCTTTTACTCCTGAGAATTACGTTAAATATACCAAAAATCTCGGGAACAGAGAAAAACGCAAGATTGAAGCATATTATACTTTTTATTCAGCAGGAGAATTTAACAATGAAGATATGCTAAAGCTTTATCCATCTTTAAAAGATAGGGATTTGTATATTTTAGAGGGTGATTTATCCGATAGAGAAAAGGAAGAAATAAGTAAAATTTTTATTTCCGAAGGTTTCACTTCTGATAAATATGCCGATGCAATGGATGAGCTTGGTATAAAAATTGAAAAGCAGACATTTCCAAATTTTAGATTTAGGATTGAGTATTTACTTGACAATAACGGCTTAACTGTTACAATCCCTAACGATTCTATTGTATGCAATGATGGTTTTCAGCTACTTGAAATAAATCTTCTTCCATATTTTGGTTGTGATAAGCCCTTAAACGGTAAAAACGGGTATCTGTTTATTCCTGACGGTTCAGGGGCCCTTATAAATATAAACAACCAATCTGAAGCCAGACAAACGGCTATTGCCGGCAGAGTATACGGCGAAAATATAGTGACTGATAAACCGGAAGAGCTTTTGATCGGGACGACTTATCATTTGCCGGTGTTCGGTGCTGTGAGTAACAGTGGCGCGGCTTTTACAGCTATTGTAACATCGGGAGATGAGGCTGATTATATCGTCTCACTTCTCGGAGGGCCGAACGGGCGATATTATACGGTGTATAACAGATTTATCTATACCGAAAGTGAGCTTACCGAAACTCAACCAAAGATTTATTCAATGGGTTCTACAAATACTATATATATAAGTGATAAAAATCACTATACCTGTGATTATACGGTTAGTTATTACTTCCTTGATAATGAAAAAAGCGATTACATCGGTATGGCGGAGGTCTACAGAGATTATCTTAAGAAATCGGGAATTGGCATGAAAAAGCGAACAACCGATGCACAAATCGCTCTTGAAACAATAGGCGCAGCTCAAACGCAAAAAGATTTTATTGGTTTTCATTACAAGTCAGAGACGGTTTTTACCACCTATAATGATATAGTGAAAATACTTTCCGAATTAAAAGAATCAGGAATTAAAAGGCTTTCGGTTTCAGCTGACGGATGGCAAAAAAATGGTCTTGACGCTACTATATCAAATAAAATCAGATTTTCCGGAAAACAAGGCGGCAAAAGCGGATACAAGAAACTGGCAGAATATTGTAAAAAAGAAAATATAACTTTAAGTCTGTCTAATGAATTTGTTTTTGTAAAGCATAACCGTTTTTTTGATGCATTTGGTGTGAAATCATCGGCTGCAAAAACACTTGGTCTTTCAGTAGCTAAATTCTCCGAGTACCGTTCATTTTCAGAGATAGAAGAGGCCTCTCTTTATATAACCTCACCGTTAAAGTATGAAGCTTATTTAACAGGTCTTACAAAAAGCTCTGTTAAAAATAAGGTTGAAACTATAAGCATTAACTCTCTCGGTAAATATCTTGTTGCTGATTTTTCAAAGAGTCATAAGGTGAATCGACAAGAAGCCTTACTGAAAATAAACGAATCACTTAAAAACAGTGCAAAGAATCTATTGCTTAGTTTTGACGGAGCGAATGCTTATGTATTGCCTTATGCAGATTTGTTGGAGGATGTTCCCTGTCTTTGTTCGGGTCTTCCGGGAGAAAGCAGGTCTGTTCCGTTTTTGCAACTTGCGGTATCCGAATTTATAAAGCTACACAGTAATGCCGTAAATCTCAGTGGTAATTCAAACAGTAGTTTGCTTGATTGCCTACGCTGCGGAGTAGTGCCAAGCTATGTGGTTGCTTTTAATAATATTGAGCAGTTTAAAAAAACCGATTACAGCCGATATTTTGCTGTAAATTACTATTATGTTAAAGATGAAATAAAATCAGTATATGCCGCATATAAGAACGCATTGGATATAGTAAGCTCGGCATATATTACTGCGGTTTACGAACTGTCTGACGATGTTTTTGATACGGAGTACAGTAATGGTAAGCATATTTATACTAATTATGGTGACACAGAATACTCCACACCGTACGGAACGGTGCCTGGCGGTGGATTTTTAATTGCAGAGTGACAGGAGGAGGCTCAAGTTGAAAAGTAAAAACATAAAAAAAAGTCTTTTCAGCCGAAGAGACAATCAGTATAGCGGTTTGGTTTTCTGTATTCCTTTGATTGTCGGTTTGGTACTTGTGTTTATTCCTGTATTTATATCAGGTATACAGTATTCATTCAGTGAGCTGAATATTGATAAAGGCATAAGCCTGAGAAATGTTGGTTTTAATAATTATATTTATGCGTTAAGGGTAGATCCGGAATTTGTTCAATTGCTTTTAGCAAATGTTCAATCTCTTATAACAACTTTGCCCGTTATTATTATTTTCTCGCTTTTTATTGCTGTGCTTCTTAATTTGAATATTAAAGGCAGAGGAATATTTAGAACGGTATTTTTTCTTCCGGTTATTGTATGTACAGGTATGTTAGCTGAAATTGATTCATCGAATATGCTAATGTTGGCAATCAATAACCTTTCAAAAGAGAATAATTCCGAGCTGTTTACAGCTCTTGGGGACACAACAAGACTTTTACAAAGCTTTAATTTAAGCCCCGAATTGATAGGATTTCTATCCTCAATGACAAGTAATATCCTTAATATTGTAAATCGTTCAGGTGTTCAAATTCTTATTTTCCTTGCAGGGATACAGTCTATATCACCGTCAATTTACGAAGCGGCGCTGGTTGAAGGAGCTTCTTCGTGGGAAACATTTTGGAAGATTACTTTCCCCATGCTTTCACCTATGATGGTTGTAAATGTTATTTACACCTTTGTTGAAAGCATTACAAGAAGCGATACTGAACTTTTATCCTATATAAATTCGGCTGCATTTAACGCCGGAAAATATGGTGAAGCAGCGGCTATGGCATGGATACATTTTCTTGTGATTTTAATTTTACTTTCAATAGTATCATTTTTATTTATTAAAGCTGCAAATCGAGGCAATAAGGGGGTGAATAGATGACTGTGATTAAAAAACATTTTTCTTTCTCGTTGAAAAAGAAGCGTAAGACAATAACTTTTCTTACTAAAATTCCTGTATACATATTGCTTTTGGGTCTTTCATACATAATCATTTATCCGTTTATATTTAAAATCTTGGTTTCATTCATGTCAAAATCAGACCTATATAATCCGCTTGTCATTAAAATTCCCGAGGATTGGACATTTCAGAATTATAAATATGTTTTATCTGAGACTAAGTTCTTATCGGCTATGATAAACACTGTAAGTTATGCGTTTGCAGCGGCTATATTTACAATGTTTTCCACAGCATTGGTTGGTTATGGTTTGGCAAGGTTTAAATTTCCGGGAGTTAAGCTTTTGTTCGGCGTAATTATTCTTACAATGCTTATGCCGATACAAACGGTTTCTTTGCCGCTTTTCACCAAATTCAGATTTTTTGATATTTTCGGTATCATAAAGCTATTCGGAGGAGAAGGAATATCGCTTATTAATTCAATAATACCGACACTTATTCTTTCGACAACATGTCTTGGATTTAGAGCGGGGATTTTTGTGATTCTTATGCGACAGTATTATATAGGTATACCAAAAGAGCTTATTGAAGCAGCTTATGTAGATGGCTCAGGTCCCTATCGCACATTTTTTAAGGTGATTCTTCCGATGGCAAAATCAATGCTTATTGTTGTTTTTTCACTTTCTTTTGCTTGGCAATGGACGGATACATTCTATTCAGGTCTGTTGTGTGGAGGAACAAAGTTTTTGCCTACAATTGTAAGCTTGCTTAATTCAACAATATTCGGCGGAGTAAATGAAGCTATACAATATGTTTATGTTAATACGGCTGCATTGCTTAGTGTGGTACCTTTGCTGGTTTTTTATTGCATTTTCCAAAAAAAGATTATACAAGGAATTGAAACAAGTGGAATTGTCGGTTAAAACAACAGGTACTGTTAATAAATCTCCAAAGTCGTTGTTGGAGATTTTAAATATTCATTTTTTTAAAATTTCAGCGGCAGAACGGAGAATTTTATGATTAAAAAGATTAGCTTAAAACTGTTGTCAATCATTGCAGCAATTTCTGTTATGATGTCGGTGTTTATACCTATAACAGGATTGATTTCATTAGCACTTGATTCGTCGTCACTACCTGAAAATACTGTTGCTGTATTGGATGAAGAAGGTATGGAGAACACTCTTGGAGATATGAGTAGTGCTCAACTTCAATGGATCTATGGGCGATTTTATAAAAAAGCGCTCAAGTCGGTAGATTTTACAAGCGCAGAAAATGTCGAATTTGATATTTCATTCAGCAATTATACCGCTCTTAACAGTTTTATGGATTCAAACGGTGTGCATATAGAGTTTTCTCTAACCTCTGCCGGTAAATCTTCAGGTGATATTTGGGTTGACCGCTCTACCTGCGGAGACATAAGGCATTATCTAACATATGTTTCAGAGAATCAATATCATGCAGTAATACCGAAATCTTCCTTTGAGACACGGTATGCCGGCGGCGTTGATTGGAGCAAAGTAGATACTTGGCTTTTAATAGGAGAAGGAAATTCGGCAACAATAGGTGCGCTTTATACCGATACTATTAAAATTTCAAACATTTGCGCCACGAGAACCTCGGACGGAGCACCGGATATGCCGTCAGATGCTATAGTTGTGCTTGATAAAAGCGGTATGGAAAACACTATCGGCGATTATTGGAATTATATGTGGGACAGAATGCATAATCCTTCGCCCACAGCAGCTGATTTTTCCACATCGGATTTTATTGAATTTGATGTATACTACAGTGATTTCCCTGCTTTATCAAACGCATTAATACAGAAGTCAATTTCTTTTATTTTTAATTTATCTTCTTCAAAATCACAATGGATAGATCGCTCATCTACAGGTGATATCTTTGCTTATGAAACAAAGATAATAAACGAATGGCATCATTATAAAATACCAAAATCCGCATTTGCCGGCAGTGCTGATTGGACAAAGATTAATTACTGGATGTTTGGTTTTGAAGGCTCATCTGATTCAACCGGAAGTCTTAAAGATTTAACAGTAAAAGTAAGAAATATATGTGGTACAATGAATAAACCAATGTTACCTGGCAATGTTATTGCCGTTATTGATGGCAACGGTATTCAAAACACAATAGGTGACCAGTATGCATATCTTTGTGATAGGCTATGGAATAAAGTTGATTCAGTGGATATCTCGAAGGCAAATTATATTGAATTTGATGTTCAATATGATGATTTTATCGGATTAAGTCGTGCGACTGATGTACTTGGAATAGATTTGATATTTAACCTTTCTTCATCCGGTTCGCAATGGTCGAACCGATATAGGTGTACAAATATAAACAGATATGCTACTGCCGGAAATAATGGGTGGTATCATTATAAAATGCCTATTGCTAATTTTGAAAGCACCAATACAGGAGATATTGATTGGACAAAAATTGATGTTTGGATGCTTGCATTTGACGGTGCTAATATCAGAACCGATGCCGGCGCATATAAAGGTGAAAATATCAATGTTAAAAATGTTTGTGCTACTTATACAGAAGAAAATGAGCTTGTAAGACCCGCTCTTAATAGTGAAGCTCTCTATGTATTAGATCAATTGGGTGTTTCGGGTAAATTAGGAAATACATCCGATACAAAATATTCAGATATATCCAAAACATTTGTAACCGAAAACATTATAAACGGTAATATTACGGCCTCAAAAAAGCTTTCTATGCAGATTTATATTGATGATATCGGTGCATTACCGAAAAATCTTTCTATTTCATTCGGTGTTAAATCTGATGGAAAATATCGTTACCTAAATGAAATTGAAATATCCAATCAAATTACGACTAATGGCTGGAACGAGGTTGTTATACCTGTATCTGCCGTTAAAACAGATAATTTAAACGATCTGAAAAATATTGCTTCGTGGAAATTGTCGTCAAATGACAATACAGCGGTAGGTGATAAAAAGGATTGCAGGTTATTTGTTTGTAATATTATCGGTGTTTTGGATGCAACCGCCGCCGATATGCCGGAAAATGCGGTAGTTGTTATGGATGAAGCCGGCAAGGAAAGCATAATCGGATCTCAGTATGCAGAGCTTTACGATAGATTATATAAGAATACGCATGCGGTTGATTTTTCAAATGCACATTATGTAGAGTTTGATCTTCATTTTGAAGACTATATTGCTTTGGCCAGAGAATTGGACAAAAACGGACTTAGATTTACATTCAGTTTGACTTCTTCGGGTAAACAATGGACAAATCGTGTATGTGCAGATTACATTGAGCGCTATTGTGTCGAAGGCAAGAATGGTTGGTATCACTTTAAAATTCCGAAATCGGTATTTGTCACTACGAATAATGGAGATATTGATTGGAAAAACATCAACCTATGGATGCTTGGATTTGAAGGCGATGGGTTAAGAACCGATTGCGGTGCTTTTTCAAAGACTGTTATAAGAATAATGAATGTCTGCGGAACACCGAAAAGCGGAAATGAACTTTTCCGTCCAAATCTTTCAATTGACAGAATTTCATTGATAGACCAGTTAGGCGTTATAGATACTATGGGCGAAAATGCTGAATCCGGCTATGATAAAATATCGGATAAATTCGTGAGTGAATCTATTGTTAACGGCAATCTTTCAGGCAGTAAATACATCTCTATGCGGGTTTTTGTAGATAATGTAGCAGCTTTGCCGAAAAACCTTACTTTCAGCTTCGGTGTTAATGAAGAGGGAGGTTATAAGTATCTAAACGAAATTGAAATATTAACACAAATTGTTTCCTCGGGATGGAATGAAATTATATTTCCGATATCATCTGTTTCGGAGAATTCTGACGACCTTAAGAATATTGTTACATGGCGGGTATCGTCAACCGACAAATCCGTTGTCGGCAAAAATAAGGATTGTAGATTTTTTGTATGCAACATAATAGGAATCGTAGATGTCACGGCTCCGGAATTGCCAAGTAATATTGTCACTCTGTTTAATTTCAGAGGCTTGAGCAATACTCCGGGTGGCGGATATTCATGGCTAGGCGATCGTATGTATCAGCAGGACTTGGGACCGTTTGATATTTCTGATTGTGACTTTTTGGAATTTGATTTTTATTTAGAGGATTTTGATGTATTAAATAGAATATTGACCAAAAAGGACAGCCCGGTTGATAAACTGCTTTTCGGTATTTCTTCCGGTGACTCCAAGAAATACAGTCAATCACGATACTTTTATCGTTCGGTTTATTCTTTCTTCAATCAAGTTAAAAAAAGTGGTTGGAATCATATAAAAGTACCTATAAGTGAGATGTATACTTATGGAGATGGCGGTTCTACGGACTTAAACTCAGTCACATCATTCATGCTATGTTTCGACGGAAAAAATGTAATGCAAGCCACATCTGAAGAAATTGCAAATTTAACATTTAAGATAATTAATGTTTGTGCAACATCAGTTCGTCCGATAGTCAAAATTCCTTATGATGGGGCGAAGCCGGTGCGTCCAGACAGCAGTGCCGTTTATATAAACGATGCTGAAAACACATTTGATTCAAATGGGACATGGAATCCTGCCTCCGTAACGATTAGTATGAATTACAAAACAGAAGGAAATTCTTCAATACAAAATATCCTGTTTGATCAGCCTCTCCGCGCAAATCAATTACGCTGGTTGTTCAATAAAACCGCAAACTTTAGTGATATTGGCATGCTTAAATTTGATTTCTTTATAAAAGATGTCGATCTTCTTAGACAAAGAACTGAAATGTCTGTTATAATCAGCTCTAATTCGCGCGGAACAGTAGATTATTACAGTTGGAAATTGGATCTGTATTCCTTAAATGACGGATGGAACTCGATTACCGTTAACACTTCAAAGGATTTTAAAATATCAGGAAATCCCGATTTGTCAAAAGTGAAATCAGTTGCTGTACAGTGTGATAAGGCTGATTTTAAATCGGATGAATACAAGGAAAAGGTTGTAATAGGCATAGATAATCTGCGTTATATTTCAAAAACAAACAGTACAACGCTTAGAATTAATTCGGAAGAATCATTTGACAAAACAGATGATATGTATGAATCAGAAGCAGATGATGATGATGATGGTAGCGAGTTCTTAGGAAAAAAGCCAACACCGCAAACCGAAACACATATTGTTAAAAAGAAGATAAACAATACGGTTACGCGGTTTTTATTGATGACAATTTTACTTATCGCTGAATTAGTTGCGGTTTCTGTGTCAGTTTTAACAATTTATCTTATAAGAAAAAAGATTAACAGAAAACTTTAAGTGTGTTTAAAGACATCGGAAAGAAAAATAAAATTAAAAAATACAGAGTTTAGAAATGAGGTGGTATTATAAACATAATTAAACAATATGTCTTATGTAGCGAATAAAGACGGAGGTGCAAATGAAGTTTTCTTTTTTCCAGCAGCGTTAAAAAAATAATCAGAAAGGAAAATTTAAAATGAAAAAAATCACAGTATTTATTGTTTCGTTTTTATTGATTCTAAGCACAATGTCAGTTTTTATGATTTCGGCTGCGGAACCGATTGCTCCTGCTATGCCTGATAATGCAGTCGCCGTACTTGATAAGGACGGCATATCTAATGCCTTAGGAGATAACGCTGAATCAACAATTCAAGGTCTTTATGGACGTCATTATAAAAGAGGCTTAACTGCAGTTGATTTCTCTTCAGCGGAATATGTTGAATTCGATGCCAAATTCAGCAATTTTAATGCAATAAAGGAATATCTTACTAAAAATAATGCAACAATTGAGTTTTGCCTTACTTCTGCGGGGAAATCATCTGGAGATGTTTGGGTAGATCGCTCCACCGGCGGGAATATAATGAATTATATGGTTTCAGAAAGAAATGGGTGGCATCATTTCTCAATTCCGAAATCGGCATTTAATACAAAATACGCAGCCGGTGTGGATTGGACAAAAGTTGATACATGGCTTTTAATCGGTGAAGGTGATGGAGCCCAAACAAAATGGGATAGTCATTACTCCGAAAAAATTACAATTGCCAATATCTGCGGCACGGTAAGTGTCGTTCCTGCATTACCGTCAAATGCAGTAATCACCCTTGATGAAGAAGGTATATCCAAAACTTTAGGCGACAATGCAAACTGGCAGATGAACTGGTATGAGGGACGCTTCGGAAGATATGCTTTAACTCCTGCAGATTTCTCAAATGCAGAAAATATCGAATTTGACATTCGTTTTAGTAATTATAATGCTTTTAAAGCTCATATTGAAGAAAACAATATAAGCTTCCAATTGTTTATAACTTCTTCCGGCGAGAAGATATGGCCGAATCGTTCCGGTATTGACATTATGAGTTATGCAACAGCAACGGGCAACGGTTGGTATCATTATACAATACCCAAATCAGCATTTATCGCAAGAGATTCCGGCGGTGTTAATTGGAGTGCGGTTGATTCTTGGTTCTTATTCGGAGAAAACTGCCAGGTCACTATGGGAGATATTTACAGCGATACTCTCACAATTGCCAATATCTGCGGCACATGCGACTTTCTTATTTCTGACATCTACGATTTGACTGATGGTTATGTTCTTTTAAACAAGGGCACTACAGTAGCAGATATTATCGGGGGATTTAATTCCGGAGCAGTTGTTTACGATGAAAAGGGTCTTAGAAAATCAGAAGGCAAGATTTACGGCGGTATGACTGTAAGTCTTGTGCGCGATGGATTTGTTTACGATAACGTAATTACGGTTATTAAATATGATCTTGATAATGATGGCGATGTATCTTCTACCGATCTTGTTATTTTAAGAAAGTTTTTACTCGGATTAGAAAAGTTTACGAATGCCCAAAATGTAGCCGTTAAGGGTAGCATAACAGGGGAAATCTCCGTTAAAGACCTTGTTCGCATGAAGAAAAATATTGGCTGATTCTTTTTATTGCAGTACTCAGCCTTAAAACTGAGCACTGCAATAATCATTTAAAATAGTCTTGTGACATAAAACACAAGTGAATTTTCAGGAAGTATAAGGTATGAATTTGATGTAGATTGGTGGAGCTATGAATAGATTAGTTTTACGTTTATTTTCGGGAGTTTTTTCAGTAGTACTTCTGTTGTCGGTTTTTGCGGAAGTGCTTGAAATAAAAGCCGTAGCAACTTACAGCGACAGAGAAGACTTTTTATGGGGTGTAAGTATTCACTCGTCAGACTACATAGACTACAACGCCGATCCTGAGGTTTATGTAAGACAAGCTGCCTTGCTCGGTGTGGATGCTATACGTGTTAATGTCGGTGCAAATATATATAATTTCAACTATACAGATCGTATTGTTGCGCTTTGTAGCAGTTATGGTATAAAAATCATAGCATGTCTATCCTTAAGTGATCAGCTTGATTATAATTTGAGTTTTTATGAAACATTTGCTAAAAGATATAACGGCAAAAACGGTTATGGTTTTATTGATTATATTGAAATCGGCGGAGAAGAAGAAGTTGGACTACTTAATAAAAAATATCCTAATGGCAGCGCACCAAACGGTGACTCGTTGGACCATTATTATATTTCCGACATCATAGCTTTAAAAAATAAGTTTGAAAGTGCTGTTGACGGTGTGAAAAATTCCGGGTCAACGGCTAAAACTGTAATAGATTTCTCTCATCTTCATTATGCACCGCTTTTGTATATGTACGAAAACGGTCTTGATTTTGACATTATCGGAATTGATTGGTATACAAATATGGGTGACATTAATTCGGTTTTAAATCCGGTTATTGAAAAATTCCCTCATGATATTTTGATCACTGAAACTAATTTGTGGAGCAATTCCGAAACAGATTTTGAAAATATCAGTGAGTATAATACGCTGTTTAATTATATGAATACTTGTTATAAAAATAATAGGGTAAAGGGTTTTGTATTTTACGAATTGATGGATGAGCCGATATTTGAAAATAACGGAACATTCAGTCCGGAAGCCCATTTTGGTCTGATATATTCATCGGGAAATTCAAAAGCAATATATACAAAGCTTCAAGCGACTTTGCAAGGCGGTAATTTGTCAAACGAACCCATATTGCCGAAAGAAACAAGATGTGTCCTTGACCTTGAGGGCACACATTATAGTTTTGCCGATAAGGCGGGTTGGTATTATCACTATCTTGGAGACAAACATTGCAAAATTAATACCGGAGTTGCGGATTTTTCCGACTCACAATATGTAAGCGTTGATATAAAAATAGGTGATTATACCGGATTATGGGAAGCAGCAGAAAAGTACGGATTGGTTTTTTGGTTTAGATTATCTTCAGGAGAAGGGCTTTACAGTAGAATGAATGCAGCAAGCTTTAATCTGCAAGATTTAGAAGATGTTGGAAACGGTTGGTACAATTTAATGCTTCCCATAACCGACTTTGTCAGACCAGAAAACGGAAAAATTGATTGGAAACAAGTCAGATCATGGCAGTTCTTTATTGAAAACGGTAATGATTATACTGTAGATTCCCTATATTCAATGGATTTCTATTTCCGCAATATATGTGGTGTATCACCGATGGGGGGAATACCAAAAAATGCCGTCACAGAAATTGATTCACGAGGTGTATACGATACAATCGGTCAAATATTCGGTGATGTGTATGGCAGATTTAAAAATATCAATTTTTCTTCTGTTGATTTATCAAGAGTTGAATATATTGAGTTTGATATGCAAGTAAGCGACTTTTCTGCGCTTAACGAGGCAATTAATAAATATAAGCTTAGGTTGGATTTTAGTCTCACATCCTCGGGAGAATACTGGCGTGAACGTTGGGCTTGTAATATTTTCAATTATGGTGAGGATATAGGATACGGAATATACCATTTCAAAATTCCGAAGTCTGATTTTTCAGATGCCGGAGGCGGTGGAACTATAGACTGGTCAGAGGTTAATTCATGGCTGTTAACCTTTGAAAACGGCTACGGCATTTCTACCGGAGAATACTGCGGTATTACAATGAGCATAAAAAATATATGCGGTACGGTGGAAAGCCTTATTTCGGATAAATATCAAGTAATAGATGGTTATATTACGCTTGAAACATGTGCAGAGGTCAGAGATTTTTCACTTGAATTTCTTTCGGGAGCGGATATTATAGATGGTTGCGGTCTATCAGTGCTTGAGGGCGTTACTGTTACCGGAATGAAAGCGGTTATATCCTCCGGCAAAAAAGTCTTTTCTTATGCAAATATTGTTGTATCAAACGATATATATCCCGACGGATATGTAAATGCAGATGATATTGCTGTTCTTAAAAAGCATTTGTTAGGAGTAGGTGAATTGACTCCAATACAAAAATATGCGCTTACATCAAGTGAAGAAATATCACCGACGATTATTAATCTTGTAAGAATGAAAAGAGAGTCATTAAAATGAGCAGAAAAGAATTTATAGTAGGAATGAACATTCATAATCGCACATATGCTGCGTACCCTGAAGATACTTTGGAACGAAATTTGGATTATTGTACCCAAATGGGATTAAACCTTATTAATTTCAATTTTGTACCTCAAAATTCGGAGGATCTTGCATATATTAAATCGGTAGCTGAGGCGGTACATAAACGCGGTATGAAGTTTTCTCTTTGCGTTGACGATAGAACCTGTTTTGGTATGCCGTTTGACGAAATTGAAGAAAAGAATTATGAAAATCAGAAAATGATATGTAAAGGACTAAAAGGTCTGGTAGACATATACGAGGTCGGTCCGGAATTTGATGTTCCTGCAATGCATACAGATATGGGGGATATTTATAATCTGACAGATGCTAAATATGACGGTATGGTTGCTGAGGAATATGATCCAGTTCGACTTTCAAAAACTGCTCCAGCAGTGAGAGGAAGACTGAAAGCAATAAGGGAATATGCGCCTGATGCTAAAACTATGGTTGCTTTTGCATGGTGGCACACATATTATCTTGAATACTTGCGTGACAATGGTTGTAGTTGGGATATTATAGGTGTAGATTGGTATTCTGATGCTGAAAAAATTTCTTCTTTCGGCGAACTTCTTGAATGGCTTGAAGCGCATTTCGGAGATAGGCCCGTGCTTATATGTGAAACAAACTTTTGGGGATATAACTACAAAGATAAAACTCCGGAAGAAGGAGATGCCGAACAAGCAAAATGGGTATGTCATTTTTGCAAAAACATTTATGAAAACACACCCGAGCGCTGCTTAGGACTTATATACTATGAGCTTATGGATGAGCCTTGCTTTGACGAATCAAATGATGGATTTCACGGGGAAGCACATTTTGGATTTGTAAAATGTAATAAGAATGGTTCGAATCCTGTCCCTAAGCCGGCTGTTGCGGCTCTCGGAGAAACTATAAAGAATTTAACGAATGAGATGGATAAGTAATTTATGAAACGTTTACATTTGGTGTGTAATTCGCACCTTGACCCTGTTTGGATGTGGAGCTTTGACGAAGGAATTGCAATGGCACTTTCCACATTTCGCACGGCAGCAGAGTTTTGCGAGGAATACGATTATATTTTTTGTCATAATGAAGCTATTCTCTATGAATATATAGAGCGATACGACCCGGAATTATTTGCAAAGATACAGAAACTTGTCGCAAAAGGAAAGTGGCATATTATGGGGGGATGGTATCTACAGCCCGATTGTCACTTGCCTTCAGGAGAAAGCTTTATAAGGCAGGCAAGAAGCGGAATACAGTATTTTAAAAAAAAATTCGGTGTAAGACCGACAACCGCTATAAATTTTGATTCTTTCGGTCATTCGAGAGGTCTTGTTCAAATACTTACCAAATGCGGATATGATAGCTATCTTATATGCCGCCCTATGCCAAAATATCTTGATTTGCCGTCAGACCAGTTTAACTGGATAGGTTATGACGGTAGTAAAATAAAAGTTTGCCGTATTGCCGATGATCTTATGTATAGTACAGAGTATGGCAAGGCGAAGGAATTCATAAAAATTAAAGCGCAATGCTGGAAGAATTACGAAGCAGGAATTGCTTTATGGGGTGTGGGAAACCATGGTGGGAATCCGTCACGCAAGGATTTAAAGGAAGTAAATGAACTTATTGATGAAACTCAAGAATATGAAATAGTTCACAGCACCCCGGAAAAGTTTTTCGGTGAAGTCCACCCAAATGTAGATTATTATGGACAACTGTCACATTTTCTGATTGGTTGTTATTCTTCTTTGGCCGTAGTAAAGAAAAAACATATAGAGCTTGAAACTGCATTATATATGACGGAAAAAATATGTGCCGTTGCGGAGCTTATAGGTAAAAATGTTTGGAATTATTCATTGTTTTCCGAGGCGGAACGCGCATTGCTTACTTTGGAGTTTCACGATTCCTTAAGCGGAACAATGGTAGAATCTGCCGAAAAAGATGTACTTTGCCTTGCGGATTATGCGCTTAATATTTTGTCGGAACTTAGAAATAAAGCCTTTTTTTCAATAGTAAATGATGATTTAAAGGCAGAACACGGTGTCTATCCGATTTTTGTTTTCAATTCCTCGCCATATTGCCGTGATACGGTAGTGGAATGCGAAATACTTGTACTCGATCCAATTATTTCCGATACGGAGCATTATAATGTTACTGTAACACATAAGGGCGAGGTTATTCAAAACCAAGTTATTAAGCAGGAATCAAACATCAATTATGACAGAAGAAAGCGAATAGCATTTAAGGCATCATTGCCACCACTTTCTATTGATAGATTTGATGTAGAGTTTTCCGTGGCTCCGATAGAGCCTCAAAGCGAGCAACCGATTGGAGATATTATTTTTAAAGATAAATATAAGAAAGTAATTATTTCTGAAAAAACCGGATTAATTGAAAGTTATGTTGCAGATGGAAAAGAATATCTTTCCGGAGGCGCTTTTTTACCTGTTATTTATGATGATATTGCAGATTCATGGGGATGGGATATTGATAGAATAGGCAGCAACCAGATTAATGCGGAGCTTAGCGATAAAGGAATATTTGAAGGCTTGAAAAAGGTTCATATAATTGAACAAGGCGAAATTCTTACAGAGGTAGAAGCACTTTTTGCGGCGGGAAATTCAACAATTCGTATAAGCTATAAGCTTTATCGCGATTTGCCCTATATTGATGTTAATCTTGATGTGCTGTGGAACGAAACGCAAAAATGTCTTAAGCTTAAGATCCCATCGGTCAACGGTAAATTTATTGGGCAGACCGCTTATGGAACAGACGAATTTTTAAGAGATGGACGAGAAAATGTTGCCCAACGCTTTGTATCGCTCATAAAAGATGACAAGTCCCTCAGTATTTTTAATAATTGTTGTTATGGCTGCTCGGCAGACGACGAAAATCTGTATCTGACTCTTTTACGCGGAATCGGCTATTGCACGCATCCGATTGATGATAGAAAGCTGATTGCCGACGACCGTTATATACCGTATGCAGAGCAAGGCAAGCATACTTTCAGTTTCAGAATGTCTGTAAACAATCCTTGCGAGAATGATCGTATCGCCGTAGAATTTTGTGAAAAGCCGTATGCGGTTAATGCATTTCCGGATGGACACGGCATTTCTGAAAAAAGGATAATTGTGGAGAATTCACAAATTACGCTTTCGGCTTTGTTTAAGGAAAAGGACGGAATAGTTTTTCGACTTTTTAATAACAGTGATGTCCCGTGTTTTTCGGATATTATTGTTGAAAAAAATAAGATTCGTCTTTCATTCGGTAAGTACGAAATAAAAACGCTACTGTTTAGCGACGGAGTATTTACCGAAAGAAGAGAATTGTTGTAAATGACTGTAAATATTTTTGCAGCAGGAGTTATTTGTTGCGGTGCTGATATTATTAAAAATGCAAGGCACGATGCGTGAGATTAAGCTTATATAAAAAAGTATATCAGCATTTATATGAGCAAAAGAAAAATTAACATTTGGAGAAATTATTGATGAAAAAGGTTTTACATATTATATCTCATACACATTGGGACAGAGAATGGTATATGAGCTTTGAACAGCACCGTATGCGACTGGTTGAGCTTATGGATAGCCTGATTGAAAAAATGGAACACGACGAAAGGTACTGCTATTTTCACCTCGACGGTCAGACCATTATAATAGAGGACTATCTTGAAATATGTCCACATATGAGAGAGCGCTTGTTTGCCCTTATAAAGGCTGGTAGAATACAAGTGGGGCCTTGGTATGTGCTTCAGGATGAATATCTTACAAGCGGTGAAGCGAATGTTAGAAATATGTCTGAAGGACTTAGGTTTTGTAAGGAAAATGGGGTAGAACCCGTAAAGAGCGGATACATGCCCGATGCTTTCGGAAATATAGCCCAGCTCCCGCAAATACTTGATGGCTTTAATATTGATAACGCCGTTTTTGGTAGGGGAATAGGCCAAATACTTGCAGATAACACGGTGGCAACAACAGGCGAAGCACCAGGAAAAGAGTTAATTTGGTATGGTGCAGACGGCACACATATTATGGGAATAATGTTTACCGATTGGTATGATAACGCAAATGAATTGCCATCAGAAGACGAAACTGAAATTAAAGAGGTTTACGGAAAGCTTATAGAATCAATTGTGAAGACGGCTAATAGTCCCCATTTACTTGCTATGAATGGATCCGACCATCAACCGATACAATTAAACTTGCCAGAATCAATAGAAAATGCTAAAAGAATTTTCGGGGATAAGGTAGAAATAAAACACAGTAATTTTAAAGATTTTATTGATGAGATTCGTCCGTATTCCGGTAAATTCACAGAGGTAAGAGGTGAATTAGCAAGCCAGTATACGTCAGGAATCCGTCCGCTTACAGATACGGCGTCTACTAATATTCCGATGAAGCAAAAAAACCATAAGGTACAAAACGCTCTTACGCATATCAGTGAGCCAATTAATGCGATGTCTATGCTTGTGGACGACAGTTATCGGGATGATATGCTTCGCTATGCATGGAAAAAGCTTATGCAGTGTCATCCGCATGATTCTATCTGCTGTTGCTCCTGCGACGCTGTGCCAAAGGAGATGTCAGTGCGGTTTGACAAGGCTTATGATGTAGCAAAATATGTTGCTCTGGAAGCTATGGATTACATTGTTTCAAAAGTTAACACAAAAAGCAGGTATGATATCAATATTGCTGTTTTTCATACAACTACCGATACAACTTCACATATTGTAGAAACTTTAATTTATTCTGATGATTTTATTGATGTAAACAATATGTCTATTAGAGGAAAACTTGGAAATATTGTTGGTGCGGATATTCAATATAATGGTGTACGGTTTACATATACAATCCCAAAAGATAAATTCCGTCAGTCGAGATATGCCCATTGCTATACAGTACGTTTCCCCGTGAAGTTAAAGGGAATAGGATGTTTTGTATATGGAGTTTCATGCGATGGCGGCAGAGCTATAGATAACGGCATTAAGGTTTTTGAAAACGGTGCAGAAAATGATGCCTTAAGCTTTAAAATAAATAAAGACGGCACGATAGATTTAACTGAAAAAGCTACTGGCAGAGTTTACAAAAGTCTTAATCTTTATGAGGATACAGGCGATTGCGGTGACTCATATCTTTATACAATGACAGAGGATAAAAAAATCGTTTATCCAAATGGCATTGCGAAAATTGATCTTGTTGAAAACAATGCAGTTTGTGTAAGCTATGAGATCATTCAAAAAATGAATATTCCAGACGGAATTGATGAGAATAAACTGCGAAATAACACTAAAATTTCTCACGAAATAAGAACAACGGTTAAATTGAATACCGGAATAAATCGTCTTGATATAAAAACTGAATTTGTAAATCGCAGTAAAAATCACAGAGTACGAGCATTGTTCCCTTGCGGTATTGAATCCGATACTGTTATGGCAGATGGTCAGTTCGATGTTATAAGGCGCAATATCAATCCATGGTTGGGTTGGAAAAATCCGAACTACACTCAGAGAATGCAGGCATTTATCGGTGTTGAGGATAAAGATGGCGGACTGATTGTGGCTGTTAGGGGATTGAATGAATATGAGGTTTTGAGAGACGGCAAAAATACGATGGCTGTTACACTTTTAAGGTCGATTGGTGAAATTGGCGATTGGGGAGTTTTTCCAACGCCCGATATGCAGCTTGTCGATGAGAAACTAACGTTAAACTATTCTATTATTCCGTATAGTAGCAATAAAAAAACCTCTGCATTCAGTTTAGCATATTCATTCGCAGGTGATTTTATTTCAGCCAAGCAAACAGGATGCCATGACGGAAAAATCACCGCAGACAGTCCAATTATTGCAGTTGATGGAAATTATATAATATTTTCGGCTTTTAAAAAGGCAAACGACAGTAACGAAATGATTCTTCGTATTTATAATGTTTCCGAGAATACCGAAGAGGCAGAAATCACATTTGATAATGCATTTTTTGGAGAGATTTATCTTACAAATCTATCTGAATATAAAAGAGAGAAGCTTTCTTTAACAGAGGGAAAGCTGAAACTTAATATATCATCAAAAAAAATCGTTTCGCTTTTATTAAGGCCAAGATAAGCTGAATGTTTTATCAACAAACCGGAAAATCTTTTCATTATGTAATCGTCTTAAATATACTAACAATACTCATATATTTCAAAATGAATATTATTAAGTAAAAGAAGGTGTCTGTGTATATATGTTGGATGATTTACGGGAATGTGATTTATTAAATGTTGATTCGATATTACAGATAAATCCAATATATTATAAAGGCGAAATGACAACTTGCAACAACAATTGGCATTTTGAAAATATAACCGTGGGATTTGATAAGTTTTATTTCATAGAAGATGGAGAATGTGTAATCGAAATAGACGGTCATAAACATATAGCAAAGCCCTATCAGATTTTTTTATTGCCAAACAATTCTTGTCAGACATTATACATAGAAGGAGACAAAATTGTAAGAAAATATTGGTTCCATTGTACGCTTTTTTGTGGGAAGAAGGATTTTACCGAAATTATTAAACTTCCTTATTTTATTGATGTAAAGGATATTGATTATGTAGAAAATCTTTTTAAATGTATTATAGCTGCAGAAAAAGAAATGACACTTACCGCAAAGCTAAAACAAAAAGCGGATATTCTTAGGCTGTTGTCATATTACCTTAAATATTCTGATACGGCAGACAACAACATAAGCTATGATAATCGTATTACATATATTCTTACATACATAGAAGAAAACCTTAACAAAGATTTAAAATTAGAGGATCTTTGTAATTTAGTACATTTTCAACCAAGCTATTTTATCCGTTTCTTCAAAAAGGAAACCGGAACGACTCCGGTAGCGTATATACTTAATCGCAGGATTGCCCTTGCACAAAAGCTGTTACTGGATAAAACTTTAACTATTAAGGACATCGGTATTCAATGCGGTTTCAGAAATTTGTATTATTTTTTAAGGTATTTTAAAAAGAAAACAGGGCTTTCGCCTACTGAATATAGACAGCTTGCAGCAAAAAAACATATAAATAGATAACGAGGTGAAAAAATGAAGGATTGCTTTGCTTTGCGTTTTAATCTACAAAAAAGCGGAATTAAGATGATGGATAATTCGGAGTTGTTTGCCAATTTATTTAATGAAAAAGATATATTTATTAAGGAATGTCTTGATCAATATAATAACTTTCTCTCTGAGGCGGCTGATGAAATACTCAAGGATTATGATATAAATAGGCTTAAGACGGTAACAAGGGATAAGAAAATCTTATTTATGGGGGATTCAATTACTTCAGATCGGTTAAGCTTTGGCAAAATAGCAGCAGAGGTCTTGCCATGTTCTGTAACAGATTGCGCAGTATCTGGTTCCAGAGCAATAAATGTTGCTGCCGATATAAATTCGTGCATGGAAACATATAAGCCGAATATAGTATCAGTCTTGATTGGAACAAATGACGCAATTTATACAGATAAATCTAGTGTATACACCGCAACTTCTCCGAAAGAGTACGCTCGCAACTTGAAAATAATTGCAGAACGGGTCAGTGACTTCGGAGCGTTACTCATTCTTAATTCAATTCCGCCGGTTTTTGTGTCGCGATTTAACGAAATGAATCCAAATTGGTCCGCTAAAAAGGAAACAAATGACATTTTTAATGATATTATTTATAATTTGTCAATCGAGTTGGGCTTTGTTTATAACGATTTTCGTACAATTTTCAGCACTTGGGAAGTTGAAAAACTATTCGAACCTGACGGTATTCATCTTTCTCCTTTCGCACACAAACAGCTTGCCCGAAAATTCGTAAAAATCCTGCTTGAAAACCTCTAAATATAGTCAATGCTTCATATTTGAATCATTTGTGTTCAATATCATACACTGCAAAAGCAGTACGTATACTCATTAGGATGTCAAAACAATAACCCATTACCGTACTTTAAATTTTACATATAATTTGAAGAAGATCCATTGTAAACGCAGAAGTGATTTATATCAAAATTAAAGCTCTTTGTCAATAGTTGGGATAAGGAGGTAAAATTAAAATATGCGTGCAAGCAGTTGTTATTAGGCTACTGCTTGTTCTTTGTTTAGTTGTTTATGAGAAAATATATGTAAGATGCGGTTTCTAAATCTTTTGAAATTTTTGTAACTGAGTATTCCGCGAAAAACTGGACACCCGATTATGCAGACAAAAAGTTGGACTATTTTCCGTTAATTAGTTTTCTGAGATGCTCATATAAATCTTATTCTGACCATTCATAGTGATTATCAAGTTCAATTCCGAGCACACGTAGAATTTCTTGAGTTTTTTCTTTCGTGATTGAGATTCTGTTTTGCTGAATATATTCCTGCAACATTTTCTCAGTAAGTATCATTTGAGTATTCCCCTTTCGGAGCGAGAGAGCCGTACATACTTGCAACCGAAAACGATGTTTTAAACGGTCTC